>Ga0307377_10000495_pt1 | contig 52602 bp, 40 predicted proteins | sample TR3MG_FD_202535 | JGI IMG/M metagenome (GOLD analysis project Ga0307377, IMG submission 202535) | Soil microbial communities from Risofladan, Vaasa, Finland - TR-3 | ecosystem: Environmental > Terrestrial > Soil > Coastal area > Acid sulfate soil | place: Finland: Risofladan, Vaasa | collected... | reverse complement strand
CACCGTATTCTTCTGTGACCCGGCGATACAGTGCGAGGACTTCACTGAGGGTAAGGTACCGCATCAGGCCAACCGCTGGTAGAGTTCTCTGTTCTTTTTCAGTACGTGGCCCATCGCCCTCTGAAATGCTCTGTCAGGGCGAGTAAGTAACTCCTCTACGCTGATGCGCACAAGTTCTTCGGGGGTAACTCCATAGTGAGTAGACAACTCCTTCAGCTTCAGCAGTCGCTCATCGGGTAGCACAATCGTAACCGTGCTCATATATACCTCCATCCTGGCGCGGTAACACCTTGACTTCGCGCTCAATGCGTTCGGCCAATTGCCTCTCGGCCGTTTCGAGGTCATAGCGGGCCTGCAGCCGTAGCCATACGGCCGCACTGGTACCAAAATATCGCGCTAACTGCAGCGCCGTATCCGCTGTGACAGCGCGGTGTCCGCGTACAATTCGGCTATTTTGCCGGGTGACAGGCGACCAGGTGCCCTTCGTCGCCCGGGACCGGCCTGAGTGGGGGCAACTCCTGGGAACAGATCTCTGTGGCGCTGGGGCAGCGGGGATGAAAGCGGCACCCGGGAGGAGGGGTGATGGGGCTGGGAATCTCCCCCTTAGGCAGGGCGGCCGTGCGGCGGGCGTGGGGGTCGGGCACCGGCACCGCCGCCAGCAGCGCCTGCGTGTAGGGATGCTGGGGGTGGCGGTAGACCTGCTCCAGCGTGCCCAGTTCGCAGATCAGCCCCAGGTACATGATCGCGATGCGGTCGCAGATGTACTTGGCCGTCGCCAGGTCGTGCGTGATGAACAGGTAGGTCAGGTTAAAGTCCTGCTTCAGTTGTACCATCAGGTCCAGCAGCAACGCCCGCACCGACACGTCCGCCATGGCGATCGGCTCGTCGGCGACGATCAGGTCGGGGTGTAACACGAGCGCGCGGGCGATGACCGCCCGCTGGCGCTGGCCGCCGCTCAATTGGTGCGGGTACTTGTCGTAGAGCACGCGCGCCGGCGTCAATCCCACCCGCTCCATCATCTCCAGCACCTGGCTCCGTTTCTCATCCTTCCTGGCCACGCGAAAGATCTCCAGGCTGTGGCCGATGCCCTCGCCGCACTTCATGCGGGGGTTCAGCGAGGCGAAGGGGTCCTGAAAGATGACCTGCATGCGCTTTCTGGTGCGGCGCACCTCCTCCAGGCTCAGCGCGGCCAGGTCCACGCCGTCGAAGAGCACGCTCCCTGCCGTGGGTTCTACCAGGCGCAGGATCAACCGTCCGGTCGTCGTCTTGCCGCTGCCGCTCTCGCCGGCCAGCCCGAACACCTCGCCACGGCGGATGTCAAAGTCTATCCCGTCTACGGCGTGCACGAACTGCCGTTGGCGGGTCACCAACCGCTCGATGAAGCCCTTCTGTACCGGGAACCATTTCTTCAGGCCCCGCACTTCAACCAGGTTCTGTTCTGCCATCGGTCTCTCACTCGTATAGCCAGCAAGCGGCCCAGCGGGCCAGCCCCGCTTCGCGGAAAGGCGGCATCTCCACCCGGCAGCGCTCCATCACGTGCGGACAGCGCGGGTGGAACCGGCAGCCGGAGGGTGGGTGGATCAGGTCGGGCGGTGACCCGTCCATGATCCGCAGGTGATCCTCAGTCAGGTTGATATTCGGCACCGACTTGAGCAGTCCCTGGGTGTAGGGGTGCAGTGGCTCGTCGAAGAGCGGCTCAATCTCCGCCAACTCCACCAGTTTGCCGGCGTACATCACCGCCACCCGGTCGGCCAACTCGGCCACCACGCCGATGTTGTGGGTGATCAGGATGATGGTCAGGTTGAACTGCCGCTGCAAGTCCCGGAGGAGGTCGAGGAATTGGGCCTCGACGATCACGTCGAGCGAGGTCGTCGGTTCGTCGGCGATGATCAGGTCGGCTCTCAATGCCAGCGCCAGCCCGATCATCACGCGCTGGCGCATGCCGCCGCTCAACTGGTGGGGGTAATCGTCCATCCGCTCCGCCCGGATGCCCAACCGGTCAATCAGCGCGGCCGCCTGTTGGCGCGCCTCCTGCTTGCTCACCTCGCCGTGATGGGTGCGGATCGTCTCGACGACGTGGTCGCTGATGCGCTGCAAGGGGTTCAGGCAGGTCATGGGGTCCTGGAAGACCATCGAGATGCGCGCGCCTCGCAGGCGGCGCATCCCGTCTTCGCTCAACGCCAGCAGGTTGCGCTCGTTGAAGAGGATCTCCCCTGCGATGATCTTGCCCGGTGGGCGCAGGAGGCGCAAGATCGCCGCCCCCAGCGTAGATTTTCCACAACCCGATTCCCCCACCAATCCCAGCACCTCGCCCCGGTACACGGTCAGGTCCACCCCATCTACCGCCCGCACGAGGCCGACCCGCGTGGGATAATCTATGCTCAAATCGTGGATCTGCAATATCGGCTCGTTCAACTTTCCGTCAACCTCGGGTTCAGAATCTCGCTCAACCCTTCGCCGAACATGCTAAAGCCCATCGCCACCAGGACGATCATCAGGCCGGGAAACGTCACCATCCACCACTGTCCAGACGCCAGGAACTGCTGGCCCTTGCTGATGTCGTAGCCCCAATCCGGGGTCGGCGGAGGTAGCCCCAGGCCGATGAAACTCAGGCCCGCCTCCGTGATGATGGCGTCCGCGATGTTGACTGAGAAGATGACGACGATGGAGGCGATCACGTTAGGGAATATGTAGCGGAAGAGGATCGTGGTCGCCCTGGCTCCCAGGCTGCGGGCGGCTTCCACGTAAAGTTGTTCTTTGATGGCCAGGACCTGCCCGCGCACCATGCGGAAGAACGTGGGCATGTAGACCACGGCGATGGCCACGGTCGTCGTCAGCGTGCCCGTCAACACGGCGATCTGGTCGCTGCTCAGGCCTGCCCCGATGGCCGCCGCGGCGTTCTTCAGGGCCTCCCGCATACTGAGTTGGAGCACGGCCGCCATAGCGATGGCCAGGATGAGGCCCGGGAAGGAGTAAACGCTGTCCATGATCAGGGACAGGACACGATCGAACGTTCGACCGACGAAGCCTGACATGAGTCCCAAGGGTACCCCCACCAGAGCCGAGAAGCTGGCCGACATCACGGCTACCAGCAACACGGCCCGCGCGCCGAAGATGATGCGGCTCAGAATATCGCGGCCCAGGTTGTCGGTACCGAGCGCGAAGGTCATGCCGAACGGCTCGCCAATCTGTTTCAGCCGCTCGCCGTAGGTGGGCAAGAACTCCGGCCCCAGCGCTTGCTCGACCAGGAGGGCGTCCACCTGGCCGTCCGCCAGGGCCTGAAAGACCTGCTCGATCTCGTAGAACTTGGTGACCTCGGCTCCCAGTTCCAGCGCAGAGAACTGGCCGGAGGTATTGGCACGCACGCCCACCAGTCTCCCGGCCAGGTCAGTGGGCTTCTGGATGGTCTTCTCGTCGGCCCGGACGATTAGGATCTGGCGCCCCTTACCCGGCGGCGTGAAGGGGGAGCCGACGGGTTTGACCGGATCGTGCGGGGCCAGGTGAGGGGCCAGGATGGTCATCAGGATGATCAGGACGAGGATGATGGCACCGGACACGGTGATGGCCCATTCCGTGCCGTACCATTTCGCACCCCGGAAGAAACGGCCCATGAGGCCGATGTTGTCGAGTGAGGGGGTCGTGTCAACAGGTTGAGTCGCCATGGTCCACTATCCTAACTCGCAACTCACCCTCCCGCAGGTTCGGTAACCTGCGGGAGGGTAGGTTCTAATAGCGGATGCGCGGGTCAATGTAGGCATAGATCACGTCCACCAGCAGGCTGACCGCCGCCACCAGGAAGGCAAACACCACGATCGTGCCCTGGATCGTGGAGAAATCGCGGTCGTAGATGCGGCGCACCAGCATGTGGCCCAGGCCCGGCCAGGAGAAGGTCGTCTCGGTCAGGACGGCCCCGGCCAGCAGCAACGCGAACTGCAGTCCCATCATGGTGAGGATGGGAATGAAGGCGTTCTTCAAGCCGTGCCGGTATACGACCACGCGTTCCGGGATGCCGCGCGCCCGAGCGGCCATGATAAAGTCCTGGCGCAGGACGTCCAGCATGTTCGAGCGGGTGAGGCGGGTGAAAACGCCGGAAAGGTAGAGCCCCAGCGTGAGCGAGGGCATGATGGTGTACTTGAGTGCGCTCAGCAGGCTGGGTACGTTCAGCGTCAGCAGGCTGTCCAGCACGTAAAGGCCGGTGATATCGCGCGGCGCCATCTCCGGGCCGATGCGGCCGGCGACGGGCAACCATCCGAGGCGGACGCCGAGGATCATCTGCAGGATCAGGCCCAGCCAAAAGATCGGCACCGAGTAGATCATGATGCTAAAGATGCGCAGCCCGTAGTCGAGAGGGCTCCGGCGTTTCTGAGCCGCCAGCGCACCGGTCGAAACGCCGATGAGCGTGGTGATGATCATCCCACTGATCGCCAGTTCCAACGTGGCGGGGAAACGATCGGCGATCTCTAGCCGCACCGGGCGCCGCTGGGTCATGGACGTGCCCAGGTCACCCCGCACCAGGTTCCAGAGGTAGTTGAAATACTGGCTGTCGAACGGGTTGGCCCGTGTCCCGAACTGCCCGGCCGGGGCCCAGCCCTCGATTTGCCTGGTGGCGATGATCTCGACCCAGTCTCCCTCCACTCCCACCCATCTCACGGTTTCGCCGACGCGCAGGCGCGCGATGGCCTGGCCGCCGGAGAGGTCGGTGTACATATCGGTCTCGGCCTTAGTCTCGGCGGTGGACAAGATCTGCCCCCACAACCCGCGGCGGAGGTCCGCTGCCCGGGCCCACCCCCTCACGTGTTCGGTCACGCCGAGCCAGAGCCAGCCGTCTACGGAAGACTCCCAGCCGGTGATCCTCAGCTTCTGGCCCTGCTCGATCGGCCGTAACACCAGGGAGTCCAGGTCGGGGTCTTCATACAGGCTCGAGGCCTGCCGGGCGATGGCTGTGCTACCCCGGAAGTTGAGCAGGATCGGCTTGTCCAGGCCCAGCACGTGCCTCAGGTTGCGCAGTTGCTCGGCCGACGCCGTCTCCCGCAGCATGGCCAGCGCCGGGTCACCGGGCATGACGCGCAGGATGAGAAATACCAGCGTGACCAGGATCCACACCATCGGTATGGTCATCAGCAGCCGGGTGAGAATATGTGCGCGCAGCGAAGATCCCATAGCCTCTTCCCTAACCCTGCGAAGGCTCCCAGCCTTCGCAGGGTTCTCATAATTGCCAAAGAGAGGGGTTTTGACGAGCGATTCAGGCCCCGTCAAAACCCCTCATCGCTAACCGGATGTTACGCCAGGAATACGCCCTTCACCCGCTTCCTGCTACTTGCCGATCAGGAAGAAATGGAGTGCCATCAGCGGGTCGAGCACGATGCCCGTGATGTTCTTCTGGTAGGCGATGTAGAGCGCGCCCTGGGCGAACGCCGTGGTGGGGTTCTCGGTGAACCACTTTTCCTGGATCTGTTCGTAGAGCGCAGCCCGCGCGTCCTGGTCGGTCTCCACCTGGGCCTGTTCGAGCAGGGCGTCCATGTCGGGGTTGCTGTAATAGATGCCCAGGCCCTGGGTGGCCGTGGAGTGAGCGAAAGGCCAGGCGTAGTTGTCAGGGTCCAGGTAGTCCGGGTACCAGCCCAGCAGGAAAACGGGCATGGAGCCGGCGTTGCGGTACTGCTTGTAGGTGGCCCACTCGGCGCTCTGCAGGTTGACCTGGACCACGCCGGTGGCCTCGTACTGTTGCTTGATGAGCGCCACCACGTCGGCCTCGGTGTCGCCGTAGTGATCAGGGCTCCACCACAGGTCCATGACCAGCGGATTGTCGGCGGTGAAGCCGGCTTCGGCCAGCAACGCCTTGGCCGCTTCCAGGTCGGGATTCTCCGGGTAGAACACCTTGTGGCCCAGGAAGCCCGGCGGGATCATGCTGTACAGCGGCACCTTGGTGCCCTGGAAGCCGACGTCGGCGATCTGGGCGCGGTCGAGCGTCAGGGCCAGCGCCTGGCGCACCCGGGCGTCGTCGAAGGGCTCGGTCTGGCACATGTAGCAGACGTAGCGGATCTCGGTGCCCGGTCCCTGCTCGACCTTGAGGTTCTCGTTCTGGCCCAGGCGGTCCAGGTCGGCCGGCAGGAGCGTCTTCCAGGCCACGTCAATCTCGCCGTTCTCCAGTGCCAGCGCCATGGCCGCCGCATCGGCAAAGTAGCGCAGGATGATCTTGTCGGCCACCGCGGGCGTGCCATAGTAGGTCGGGTTGCGCTCAAAGATGGCCTCCTCGTCCCGCTTCCAACTGGTGCAGGTGTAGGGGCCGATGCCGCCCGAGTAGTTGTCCGACTGGTATTCCGTCGTGCCCCAGGTGTTGGGGTTGACGATCTTGTAGGGGTTGGTGGCCACCAGTTGGGGGAAGAAGCCGACGGGGGCCTTGAGCACAAACTTGACCGTATAGTCGTCTATCTTTTCGACGTGGTCCACGTAGGCCGACACCAGGAAGGCCACCTCGCCGGCCAGCGTCTGCTCCATCCCGATCACGCGGTCCTGGATCGAGAACATGACCACATCTGCATTGAAAGGAGTGCCATCGGGGAAGGTGACCCCCTCCCGCAGTTTGAAGGTGTACTCTAGGCCGTCGTCGCTGATCGTGGGCCAGTCGGCGGCCAGGCCCAACGCCAGTTCGCCCGAGGTGCCCGGTACGTTGTTGATCAGGCCGTCGGCGATCTGGTGCATGAATTCCCAGTCGGGGAAGGAGTACGCGTCGGCCGGGTCGAGCGAGGCCGGCTTGTCGGTGGTGCCGATGAGGATGGTGACCGGCTCGGGTGGAGCCTCGGTCGGTGGCACCTCCGTTGGCTCCGGAGGCGCTTCGGTCGGCTCGGTAACTGGCAGGGCCTCTGTCGCTGGCGGGGTCGCCGGCGCGCCGCACGAGGCGACCAGGCCGGCAGCCAGGCTGAGTACCAGCAGTACACTCAGAACACGCAAGGTTTTCATTTTTCTCCTCCTAGTCCTATCCTAATCCTGTGAAGCATTTGCACAAACTGAGGTTGGCATACGAGAGATATACGGGTAGATTCTTGCGCAATCACCTCCTTTCGCCTGGCCTTGATTCCCTTGGGGAGAGCGTTGCCCTGGCAACAGTCATTAGAGTATACGGAAAAATCTCTGAATGTCAAGTCCTGCGCTTGTCATTATTCCCACTTTGATTATAATTAGGGTTGTCCCATGGCCAGCAGGTTGGCCAATTCCACGGGTGGCGAAAGGAGGTGAGGGTATCGAGATAGCAAAGCGTTTCGGTTCGTGGTAGATATAAACCCAACTCTAAGACCATACTCGTATATAGGAGGAGATTCGAAATGCGTAAGATACTCTTGGTAAGCGTCAGTCTGCTGACCATCTTGATGCTGGTGGCGGCCTGCGGTCCCAAGCCGACTGCGCCCCCTGCAGCGGCTCCCACGGCAGTACCTCCCACGGCAGTACCTCCCACGGCAGTACCTCCCACGGAGGTGCCTCCTGCGAAGCCTTTCCGCGTCGGCTTCGTCACCGACACGGGTGGCATTGACGACCAGAGCTTCAACACCAATCAGTGGGAAGGCATCCAGCGCGCGGCACAGGATTTCGGCGTTGAGGTCCAGTTCATCCAGTCCGACGAGGCGACCCAGTACGAGCCCAACCTGACCGAGTTTGCCAGCCAGGGCTACGACCTGGTCATCGCCGCCGGGTTCTTCCTGGGCGGTGACCTGGCCAAGGTGGCCGCCCAGTATCCGGACGTCAAATTCAGCATCGTGGACTATGCGTACCCAGACCCGTTCGGAGTGCCCGAAGGGGTGGTAGGGAACAAGGAATGCATCCCCAACGTGGAAGGGCAGGTCTTCAAGACGGACCAGGCCGCCTTCCTGGCCGGTTACCTGGCCGCCGGAATGACCAAGACCGGCAAGATCGGGTACTTTGGCGGAGCCAAGATCCCCACCGTCACGGTCTTCGGTGTCGGGTTCCAGGCCGGCATGGAGTACTACAACCAGGTACACGGGACGAGCGTCCAACTGATCGGCTGGGACAACGAGACCGGCGAGGGGCTCTTTACCGGCGACTTCTCCGATCTGACCAAGGGCAAGGAAGCCACCGAGTCGTTGTTCGACGAAGGGGCGGACATCTTCATCCCCGTCGGCGGCCTGATCGGCTCGCCCGGTTTCGACGTGGCCCGCGAGCGCGGCGGCTACGGCATCTGGGTGGATACGGACGGCTACAGGTCTCTGTCCGGGGTGCAGGACGTGATCCTGACCAGCGTGATGAAGAAGATGGACAACTCGTGCTACGCCGTGATCCAGGAGTCGATGGATGGCAACTTCAAGGGCTGCGGCACCTACATCGGCGACCTGGCGAACGGCGGCGTGGGCGTGGCCCCGTATCACGACCTGGACAGCGCTGTTCCGGCTGAGTTGAAGGCCGAGATTGAGGATCTGCAGAGTAAGATCATCTCGGGCGAGATCGCGGACACCGGCTGCATCTCCTATCCGCAACACTGCCCCGGTGGTCTGTACTGAATCAACCGTTCGGAACGACTGCAGAACCTGAACGTACAAACAAGCGGTGCCAGGACACCCGTCCTGGCACCGCCAGGTAAGCCTACTCGAACAAGCGCTCCGCCCCATCCCCGGGGCGGGTGGAAGCAGGGCCGATCATTAAGGAGCGAGCAATATGCCCCCAGTCCTGGAATTGCGTGGTGTGACTAAGGCGTTCCCTGGCGTGTTGGCGAACGATGCCATTGACCTGACGCTCAACGAAGGCGAAATCCTGGCTCTGTTGGGAGAGAACGGCGCGGGCAAGACTACCCTCATGAACATCCTCTATGGCCTGTATACCCCCGACGCAGGTGAAATCATCGTCCGCGGGGCCAGGGTAGAGATCCACGATCCGAATGACGCCATCCACCAGGGGATCGGGATGGTGCACCAGCATTTCATGCTGGTGCTGGTGTTTACGGTGACCGAGAACGTGATGCTGGGCGTCGAGTCCATCAAGGGTGGTGTGATGCTCGACCGGCAGGCCGCGGCCGCACGCATCCGCGAAATCTCGTCCCGCTTCGGGTTGGAGGTGGACCCGGATGCGGTGGTCGAGGACCTGCCCGTCGGTGTCCAGCAGCGCGTGGAAATCATCAAGATTCTGTATCGCGAGGCCGACATCCTCATTTTTGACGAGCCCACGGCCGTGCTTACCCCCCAGGAAGCCGAGGAGTTGTTCAAAGTTATCCGTTCGCTGGTGGCCCAGGGCAAGTCGGTGATCTTTATCACGCACAAACTCAAGGAAGTACTGGCGATCGCCGACCGCATCACCGTGCTGCGGGGAGGGCGAGTGGTGGGCAGCACGACGCCGGCGCAGACGACCGAGGCGCAACTGGCGAAGATGATGGTGGGGCGCGAGGTCATCCTGAAGGTGGACAAGGAGCCGGCACGCGCTGGTGAGGTGGTGCTGGAAGTTCAGCATCTGCGCGTGCGGGACGACCGTGGCTCGCTCTCCGTGCGCGACGTCTCGCTGCAGGTACAGGCTGGCGAAGTGCTGGGCATTGCGGGTGTGCAGGGCAACGGCCAGACCGAGTTGGTGGAGGCATTGACCGGCCTGCGAAAGGTCGAAGGCGGCACGGTGACCATCCTGGGGCAGGATACCACGCACGCCACACCGCGGGCCATCACAGAAGTCGGAACTGCGCACGTGCCGGAAGATCGCCAGCGGGATGGCCTGGTGTTACCGTTCCCGGTGGAAGACAACCTGGTCATGAATACGTACTACCTCCCGCCATTCGCCAAAGGCATCGTCTTGCAGCCACGCGAGATTGACAAGGCGGCGCAAGAGCGGGTGGAACTGTTCGACGTGCGCACGCCCAGCATCTTCGTCCCGGCCTCCAACCTTTCGGGAGGCAACCAGCAGAAGGTCATCGTCGCGCGTGAATTCTCACGCCCGATCAAGTTGCTGATCGCCTCGCAACCGACGCGTGGGCTGGACGTGGGATCAATCGAGTACATTCACGGGCGTATCGTCAAGAAGCGAGACGAGGATTGTGCCGTGCTCCTGGTCTCGCCCGAGCTGGACGAGGTCATGAGCCTCTCGGATCGCATTGCGGTGATGTACGAGGGGGAGATCGTCGCGCTGCTGCCCGCCCAGGAGGCGACCAAGGAGCGATTGGGGTTGCTCATGGCGGGGGTCAAGGAAGAAACACCCGTCCAGGTCGCTGCGTAGAGGCCCGCCCCGAGACGGGGCGGGGGAGCGGTCGCCTTGATTCAGAAAGGAGACTCCGTTGAACGACAAGATGGAATCATCCCAGACAGCCCAGGCTGCGGGTGGACCCGAGCCCGAGGGCATTGACCTTCAACAGGTCCTGGTCAGGAAGGGGGTGTGGCAGTCGTTGCTGGTGCCTGCGCTGGCCGTGTTCACCGCGCTGGTCATCGGAGCGGTCATCATTGCGGTGTCGAGCCCTTTAGTCCTGGCGGCGTGGAAAAACTTGCTCCAAAATCCATTGGGTGCCCTCTCGACGACGTGGGTGACGATCCGGGACGCCTACATCGCGCTGTTCGAGGGCTGTTTTGGCAACCCGGCCACGATTGTGCGGGCCATCGGCACGCTGCGCAAGACCGGCGAGTCCAGAGACCTGCTGGAGGCGCTGCGGCCGTTCAGCGAGAGCCTGGTGACTTCAGCGCCCTACATCTTTGCCGGGCTGGCGCTGGCGCTGGGGTTCCGTGGCGGGGTGTTCAACATCGGCGCTGAAGGACAACTGTTCGTGGGTGGGCTGGCGTCGGTCTACGTGGGCTATTCTATCTCTGGCCTGCCCGGGTACATCCACCTGCCGCTGGCGCTGCTGGCGGGTGCGCTGGCCGGCGCGATCTGGGGGGCGATTCCGGGTTTCCTCAAGGCGCGCTTTGGGGCGCACGAGGTGATCAACACGATCATGATGAACTATGTCGCCTTCCGGCTGACCGATTACCTCCTGCAAGGGGGGCCGATGATGCGCGGGGACGGGATGCCCATCACGCCGGAGATCAAACCCAGCGCGTACCTGCCGGCGCTGTTCCCACGCCCGATGCGCCTCCACGTGGGCTTCTTCCTGGCACTGGTCATAGCCGCGTTGGTCTATTGGTTCCTGTGGAAGACCAAGTACGGCTTTGAGATTCGCATGGTTGGCGCGAATCCCCGCGGGGCGCGCTACGCGGGCGTCAATATCACGCGCACCATCGTCTTGACCATGGCGCTCAGCGGGGCGCTGGCGGGGCTGGCCGGAACGAACCAGGTGTTGGGCCTGGACCACCGGTTGGTGAGAGCCTTCTCGACCGGCTACGGTTTCGATTCGATTGCGCTGGCGCTGCTGGGCAACAGCCACCCCGTCGGAGTGGTGCTCGCTGCGCTGCTGTTCGGCTTCCTGCGGGCGGGGGCGGCGCGCATGCAGTCCGTGGCCAGTGTCCCGGTCGAGATGATCCGCATCGTCCAGGGGCTAGTGATCATCTTCGTCGCCGCGCCAGAGATCATCCGTGGCCTCTACCGGCTGAAGGCAGCACGCGCCGAGGAGCGCATGTTGCAGCGGGGCTGGAGTGCATAGGGCGGATGAGTACATCCGAGAGGGGAAGGCCAATGAAACAGTCGAATCAGGTTCCCAAGGCGGGTCGTAGCCGTAAAGAGTACATCATTGGCGGGTTGTTGCTGGTACTGGCAATCCTGGTCCTCGTCCTGTCGCGGGGCACGGCGGGCCAGCGCTCCACGTTTGCGCTCGCCAGCCAGCGAGGAGGCGTAACGATCGCAGCGCCTGACCTGGTCTTTTCCACCTCGATCGCGCTCTACGTACTCGGAGGGTTGGTGGCCGCCATCAACGTCTGGTATTTTGTCTGGGGCTTCAGGCGTGTCAACCTGGTGGTTGTCCTGGTGGCTGCCATCAGCATCGCTGCGTTTCTCGTGTGGGCCAGCCGGGACAAGTCCATCAACCTGACCGGCATGTTGGTCAGCAGCCTGGTGCGGGCCACGCCGATCGCCCTGGCGGCGCTCAGCGGCCTGTGGAGCGAGCGGTCGGGCGTGGTCAACATCGGCATCGAGGGCATGATGCTGGCGGGTGCGTTCACCTCGGTCGTCTTCGCCAGCGTCACCAAGAGCATGGTCGTCGGTGTGCTGGCCGGGATTCTGGGCGGGTTGCTTCTGGCGGCGCTGCACGCCGTGCTGTCCATCCGTTTCAAGGTGGCGCAGGTCGTCAGTGGGACCGGGGTCATCATCCTGGCGCTCGGGCTCACCAGTTACCTGCAGCGGGCGATCCTCAACAACTACCGGGAACTGAACCAGCCCGGGCCGGCGATCAGTGCGGTCAGCATCCCGGTCCTGTGGAGGATTCCGGTCATCGGGCCGGTCCTGTTCAACCAGAGTCCGATCATCTACTTTCTGTTCATCCTCGTGGGAGTGACGTACTTTGTGATGTACCACACCCGCTGGGGTTTGCGGACGCGGGCGGTGGGTGAGCACCCACGGGCAGCCGACACGTTAGGGATCAACGTCTTCAGGACGCGCTACATCAACGTGTTCATCAGCGGGATGATCGCGGGGCTGGCCGGTGCGTACATGAGCATCGGCGCAGCGGGCCGCTTCAACGAGGGGATGAGCGCTGGCAAAGGCTTTCTGGGCCTGGCGGCGATGATTTTCGGCAACTGGAACGCGCCCACGGCATTCATCGGGTCGCTGATCTTTGGGTTCTTCGACTCGTGGCAGGAGAAACTGGCCATCCTGCAGGTGGGCGTGCCGCCCGACCTGCTCGGGATGGCCCCCTACCTGGCGACGATGATCGTCTTGGCCGGGTTCGTCGGACGGTCCAGGATGCCGGCGGCGGATGGGACGCCGTACGAGAAGCAGTAGGGACGAGGGAACAAGGGGACAAGGAGACAAGGGGACAAGGAGACAAGAGGACAAGGAGACAAGAGGCAGGAGACAGGAAGCAAGAACCATCCAGTATCCAGTTTCCAATCTCCAATCTCCAACAGAGCCAATCGGTCACGCAATGGCTGGTTGGCTCTGTCTCTTGCTAGATGCGCAGCTCTACCACGTCGCGGTCTTGGAGGACGTGGTCGCGGCCTACCATCTGCCCGTCATATGCGGCACTGCCCCACACGCGGGCCGACTTCAGGTTCTTGAGGAAATCCTGGTGGACCTGGCCGGCGAGCTCCGCTACGGTGCTCCCTTTCTTTAGCACGAACGGCGCGCTGAGATCGGGCTCTTTTCCGGGAGGCTTGGAGTAGATGCGCATAATCTCCAGCCGCTCGAACACCGCCTGCCTCAGGCGATCCAGGTTGCGCTCCGTAACCGCCGAGACCGGGAGCAGTGGCCATTCGTCGCCGAGCAATTCGTGCAGGACCTCCAAGTCGTCGTCCGAACTCTCGTCGTCGTTCTTGTTGACCAGCACCAGTAGTGGTATGAAGGTCATGCCTCCCGATTCGGTGTAGCGCTCTTGCAAGTGGCGCGGCACGATGCGGTGTCCTTGCAGGAATGCGATCGTATCTTCGAGTTGCTCAATGGGGTACGTCTGCAGGTCCACGACCAGCAGGATGAGATCGGACCGGCGAATCAGGTCTATCAACTCGGGTTCTACAGCCTCCCTGTTCAGGGGTGGTGTATCTATGAGTTGGATCTGGACGTCCTCCACCGGCATCATGCCCGGGGTGGGCGTCCAGGTAGTGAACGGATAGTCCGCCACTTCGGGGGTGGCGTTGGTCAACGCCGCCACGAGGGCGGATTTTCCCACGTTGGTAGGCCCCACCAGGACGACTTGCCCTGCCCCTTCCCTGCCAATGTGGAAGGCCGACGGCTGCTTGCCGGTGCTCTTGCTGGTTTGGGAGGCGGTCTTGAGTTTGGAGAGCCGCCTGCGCAGGTCGGCCCGCAGTCTGTCCGTGCCCTTGTGCTTGGGAATGGTGCTGAGCCATGCCTCGAGGGTGGCGGCTTTCTCCTCAGCCGATTTGGCTGCGCGGTAGCGCTGCTCCGCTTCCAGGCACTCGGGGGGAAGGTTCGTGGGCATGGCTGCCTGCTCGCTAGCGCTGGACGCTCCACACGATCGCGACGCCAGGGCGCAGGTCGTCGTAGGCGCCGCTGCCTGTGGCGACTTTTGTCCCATCGGGCGACCAGGCCAGGAGCGCAACGAACCCTACCAGCCAAATCAGCACTCGCGGGAACTTGCGGCGACGCATGGTCAGGTCCTCTCTTGTCTCTGTATGAGGGACTCTGTATGAGGGACGCCCCGCTTCAGCGGGGGCTTCCCGGCTGATGACAGTTCAAGAATTAGACGGACTTTAGTGTAGTGCAAACCGGCGCGCAAGTCAAGACAGCAACCCACGGTGCTTGAGGGCAGGCGCAGGAGTTTGCCAGGTCCACGAGTTCGAGTATAATTCCAGAATGCAAGACCCCTCACCAGGCTTCCCCCTCCGGTTGGCCCGTGGCGCTGAGAAGGAACTGATCGTGGCAGGCATTCCCCTTGTGTTTGCCCTGGTCGCAGCGATCGCCTGGCCTGGCCCTGCCACCTTCCTCGCGGCGGGGCTGTTGGCCGCCCTCGTCGCGCTGCTGGTGTACTTTTTCCGCGATCCGCAGCGCACCCCGCCAGCAGGTGTGGGGCTGGTCCTGGCCCCGGCCGATGGGCAGGTGGTGGCCGTGGCACAGGCGCACGAACCGCATTTCCTGGAAGGGGCAGGGCTTAAGATCAGCATCTTTATGTCGCTGCTCGACGTACACGTCAACCGGGCACCGGTCGAAGGCCGGGTGGTGTTGGTGGCACACGTCCCCGGACGGTTCCTGCAGGCCTTCCGGCCCGAGGCGTCGGAGGCCAACGAGCATAACTTGATCGGCCTGGAGAGCCGTTATGGAAAGGTCCTGGTCAAGCAGATTGCCGGTATCCTGGCTCGCCGGATCGTCTGCTGGGTGCAGGCCGGCCAGGAACTGCGGGGAGGGGAGCGGCTGGGGCTGATCAAGTTCGGATCGCGGGTGGACCTGTACCTGCCGCCGGGAATGGAGCCCGCTGTGCAGGTGGGAGAGCGGGCTCGCGCGGGGGTCACGGTGATCGCGCGATGGAAGGGAGGAGATGCCACGTGAACGACTCATTGCCGTCATTACGGAGAATGGTGCCCTCGTTGATTACCTTCACCGGCCTGGTGTGCGCCTTCTCAGCGGTGCTGCTGGTGATCAACGGCGAGCTGACGACGGCGGGTGCCTGCATCCTGGCCGGCTATCTGCTGGACGCACTGGACGGTGGGGTGGCACGCCGCTTGGGGGTCACCAGTGCCTTCGGCCTCCAGTTGGACTCGCTCGTGGACGTGGTGACCTTTGGGGTGGCGCCCAGCGTGCTGGTCTACCAATATCTGCAGCCGTTGTCCATCCGCCCGGCCATCGTGTGGGCCGCGTGCGTGTGCTACATGGTCGGCGGGGTCTTTCGACTGGCCCGCTTCAACCTGCTCCCGGCCAAGGAATCCCACAGCGAGAGCGTGGGGCTGACCATTTCCACCTCTGGGGCGACCCTGGCGCTCTGCGTGCTCTCCAACCGTGCGTACGATCACCGGTTGATTCCTGCCGGCGCCTTCCCGGCGCTGGCAGTGGTCCTGGCGTTGTTGATGGCCAGCCGTGTCCGCTACCCGGCGCTGGCCTCCGTCTTTCGCCGGCGCTGGCTGGGCGTGGCCGGGCTGGCTGCCGCGGTCGTGCTGGCGATCTGGCTCTCCCCCCAACTGGTCTGGCTCGCCCTGACCGGCGGCTACGTCTCCTTCGGCCTGGCTCGGGCTGTCTACGGCCTGCTGCGCTGAGCACAGAAACGTGAAGGCCACACTTTTTCATCACCTCCAGGGTGGGGGACTTGCCACCTACGCCGGGCTGGTCTGGCGTACCGCCCGCTACCAGGTATTTGGACGGGAGCACGTCCGCCAGGTGCACGCCGCCGGTCGCCCCCTCATCATTGCCGCCTGGCACGGGATGACGATGATGCTGACGGGGTACATCGCTGCCGAGGAGGATGCCAGCCAGTACGTCTTGATCGTGCCTGACGATCCGCGGGGAGCGGCATTGAGCGTGTGGGCGCGGCGAATGGCCGCGACCCCTTTCGCGATCTCGATGGATGCCGACTCGATGGTGGCCGCCCGTCGCCTGTTGGCGCTGATCCGCCACATGAAGCAGGGGCGGAGCCTGTATCTCAACCCTGATGGTCCAGATGGCCCCTCCCACGAGCCCAAGCGAGGTGTGGTCTTCATCGCCCGCAAGGCCGGGGCTCTCATCGTCCCTGCCGGGGCCTTCACCGCCACTGGCTTCCGCATTCCCCGCTGGGACCGCTACGTGGTACCCTTTCCTTTCAGCCGCATCACCGTCGTCCTGGGAGAAGCGCTGGAGGTGCCCCCGGAGGCTGACCTGGAACAGGTACAGGCGACGCTCCAGGGGCGGCTGAACGAGGTGGAGCGGGCAGCGGAGGAACGCTACCGCTCCGGTGGATGAGGTGCGAGCAGTGACTTGCGCTGGCTGCGGGATGGAGTACAATCCAGCGCCAACCAGACCGCCATCCCACTCCCAACATACGCTCAGGAGACGACGATGCGCACGCTGATCCGCGACGTGACGGCCATCACGCTAGACCAGGAGGAGCGCGTCCTCCCCCACGCCGAGATCGCCATTCACGGCAAGGATGTGCTGGCCGTGGGCCAGGTCCCGCCGGGCTTTGTGCCCGACGAGATCGTCGAAGGACGGGAGTTGGTGGCACTGCCAGCCTTCTTCAATGCCCACACCCACGCGGCCATGACGCTGGAGCGTGGCTGGGCCGAGGACCTGCCCTTCGAGCGCTGGCTGAACGACAAGATCTGGGTGGCCGAGTCGGCGCTGGAAGAGGAGGACGTCTACTGGGGCGCGGCGCTGGCCTGCTGCGAGATGGTACGGGCCGGCATCGTCGGCTTCGCCGACCACTATTTCTGGATGGACCAGGTGGCGCGTGCGGTGGAGGAGAGCGGCATGAAGGCGCTCCTGGCCTGGTGTCATTTCGGGATGGGAACGGAGCACGAACTGGGGCACAAGACATTCGAAGAGACGGTGGCCTTCGTCGAGCGGTGGAAGGGTGGGGCGGAGGGCCGCATCCGCACGGCGATGGGGCCACACTCCCCCTATATGGACCCGCCGGAGGTCTTGCGGCACTTTGTAGAGGAGGCCCACCGCACCGGCGTGGGCGCCCATTTCCACCTGAGCGAATCCCGCGAGCAGGTGCAGAACTCGCTCGCCCGCCACGGGCTGACGCCTGTCGCTTACGTGGCCTCGCTGGGCCTATTGGACCTGCCGGAACCCGCCCTGGTGGCCCACTGCAACGTGGTGACCGACGACGACCTGGCGCTCCTGGCGGACAAGGGGGCCTGGGTGGCCCACACGCCCAAGACGTACCAAAAACTGGCCATGGAGATGCCGCCGCTCGGGCGCATGCTGGAGCACGGAGTGCACGTGGCGCTGGGCACCGACGGCCCGGCCTCTAATAGCGACCTGAATATGCTGGAGGTCATGCGCATCACCGGCCTGTTCCAGAAGGAGGCGCAAGGGGATCCGCAGGCCATGCCGCGTGCCCTTCTCTTGCGGCTGGCGACGCAATCCCCCGCGGCCGCGCTGGGCTTTGGCCGCAGCGGCGTGCTGGCGGCGGGCCGCCCGGCCGACCTGATCCTGCTCGACACGAGCGCCGCTCACTGGATCCCGCGCCACGACCCGCTGGCCGGCATCGTCTACGCGGCCCATCCGGGTGACGTGGCCTACGTGTGGGCGGATGGACGGCTCCTGTACCGTCGAGGGGAGTACCTGACGCTGGACGTGGAGCGCGTCCGCTGGGAGGCGGAACGGCGGGCATTCCGCATGGTCGGCCGGCCGATGCAGCGTGTGCGGGTATATCAGGGATAGACGAGGGCTGTTACTCAGCCATCCTGGGCCGTACCGAACCGGGGGACTTGGGCGACTGCTGCCTTGACCAGCAGCCCAGACGTGGTTATAATGAGCGTAAGAGCGTCCATTGAATGAAGGTGTGCGATGAGTGTTTCAGCAACTTTACTGCGTTTACCTGGATTGTTACAGGAACAGTTAGCCGCGGCGCAGGAGGCCGGCTGCTACGACAGCGAGGAAGAGTTGATCGCCGACGCTGTCCGAGTGTTGCTGGCTGCGCGTCCCGACGTGCGCCTGGCTACCGCGTGCCAGCTGTACAAGCGCGGGGCTGTCTCGTTGAGCCGGGCCGCTGAGTTGGCCGGACTCGACGTGGTCAGTATGAAGCGTGCGCTTGACGAGCGAGGTATCACCCGTGTGGCACCTGAATCGCTGGCTGAGACCGTTGCCATGGCCCGCGCATCGCTCCAGGCTGCTGGTCGCTCTGCATGACCATGCCTACAATCATCCTCGACACTGACTTCCTCAGTTCGTTTCTCAAGATCGGCCGCTGTGACCTGATTCGAACTTTCTACCAGATCGAGCAAGCATTCATTCCTGCTGCGGTGCACCGCGAATTGGCCCAGACAGAGCTGTTGGCGCCGCTTCTGGCAACCGACTGGATCCACACCTTGCCGACCGAGCTGCAATCCGACGAGCCCTTGCTTCAAGACCCGACTTTCCTGGCCCTGGGATCCGGCGAGCAGGCGTGTATGCTATTGGCGCGTGCCCTGCCCGACGCTGTACTGCTGACGAGCGACAACAAGGCCCGCCGGTTTGCCCAATCGCTCGGGCTGACTGTCGCCAATATTCCCGCTTTTCTCCTAGCCTACAAAATGGCTGGGCTGGCAAGCCCAGACCAGATGAAGCAGATCATCCAGGACTTGAAGGACAAGGACTTTTACGAATTCAAGTCCGGGATCCGTGATGCGCTACTGAAGTGAGCGCTTTCTTGCCTCCTCAGGTGGCGGGAAGACATGTGGCGGCTCTGTGCGTGGCCAGCACCCCGATGCACCATGTGCGGGCTTACCGGGCGTAATGAGGGTAACGTGGGCACAATGACGAGGAGCAGAAGATGTGCATGGCTGGCGGGAGGGATACTCCCGCTTCTCCTGTTCCTGCTGGTCGCCTGCGGGGGCCGCCGGACACCCGAGTTGACCCCCACCGCCGCGTCGCTGGCTACCCAGGTACCGACGCCGACGCGGGGCGTCCCGACCCGGCCTGCTCCCACGCCCACACCCACCCCGCTGGCGACTCCGGTGGCCGTGCTCCCCGCCGTCGTTTCCCAACCTGCTCCCGCTCCCACCCCCTTCCCCGATGCGCAGGAGATCGTCTACGCTGTCCTGGGCATCGAGGCCGGCAAGCATTGGGCCAGCCATCAGGCCGGCGGCAGCATCACCGCTCCCGGCGCCGACGAACAGGTGGCGCTGGTCGGCAACATCGGCGACTATAACGAGGTGCGCTGGGTGGTGATCGGCCAGGTGGACGACGAGTGGCAGTTGCGGGGCACTTCCGAGTGGCTGGGCTCCGGCTCCGACGCTCCTCCCTCGTTCTACGTGCCGCCCGACCTGCTGGACTTTGACGACGATGGCCAGCAAGATCTGCTGGTCCATTACTCCAACACGGAATGGGGCTGGAATACCGCCGCCGACACCATCTACCACTGGGACGGTCAGGGGCTGGTCCCGGTGTGGGGGGCGCCGACGCGCGTGGACAACCGGGCGGCGGACAGCAAGAGCGTCTCGCAGCCCTACCGGGAGGATTACCAGGCGGAGTGGGAGTTGGTAAACCTGGATGGCCGGTATGGCGACGAAATCCTGCTCCGCGAGCGCGTAACGTTCTACCTGCCGGACGAGCAGGGGGTCGTCCCGGACGGCGCGCCGGGCATGGGGGAGGAAAGTGGAGAGCGCGCCTTTCGCTGGGATGGGCAGGCCTTCCAGCCCTACGCGCTCGACGGCCCGGCTGGGTCCTTCGCCTACGTGGCGGCCGGCGATCTCTGGCTATGGCAGCAGTACCGCGCGCGTCCGCTGGGGGTGGGCCCGGCCCAGGATGTGTACTGGTCCCCCGATGGGCAGCACGTGGCCTGGTGGGCCGAGCCGCCCGCTGAAAACCCGGCCCGGGGAGTCGTGCTGGGAGTCTACGACCTGGCGACGGGAACCCAGCGGGAGTTCTTGCTGGGGGGGGTGCCGTCGGTGGTGCGCTGGACGCCCGACGGGCGCCTGGCGTACACTATCCCCGGCCGGCTGCCGGCCCTGCTCGACCTGATGACCGGTCAGCAGGAGCCCTTCCCGGCCGTCGCGCTGGGGGCCTGGTCTCCCGACGGCATCCGCATGGCCCACGAGCGAGACGGGAGCCTATACGTCTATGACTTCTCGACCGGCCAGGACCAGGCGTTGGCCCTGGCCCCGGCCGGAGGGGAGTCGGCCACGTTGGCGGTGCACCCGGACCTGGCCTGGTCGCCCCGTGGCGATTGGATCGCGTGTGCCTTGGGGAGCCCCCGCCTCACCTGGATGGGGCTGGTGGCGCCTGACCTGCCCAGGCCATTGAGCGCGCTCGACCTGCTGGAGACCTTCAACGGGTTGCAGGCGGCGGGACTGCAGTTTGCCTGGTCTCCGGACGGGACGCAGTTGGCGGCCCTGACGACCGATCCGCAAGCCGCCCGGCAGCCGGCCGTCCTGTACCTGGCCGACCTGTTCTCGTGGCAGGAGGGAGGGGGCGTGGGCCGGCCTGAGTGGAAACAAGTGCTGCGCCTGGAGCCGGTGAGCGCGACCGTCAGGCTGGCCTGGTCCCCGAACGGGGAGCGGCTGGCGCTGGCCGCCGGAGCCGAAATCTGGGAGGTGACTGCCCGCGGAGAGCCGGCCCTGCGCCGCCGCTTTGCGTTCCCAGAGCCGCGCTGGACGGCGCTGGAGTGGGCTCCGGACGGCAGCGGGCTGCTGGCCGGGCTGGAGAGCGCCTACGATGGGCGTTTCTACTGGTTGCCGGCCGATGGGGCGGAGCCGGCGCTGCTGCTGGCGGATGCGATCGGCGTGGCCCAGTGGGCCCCCCTGGGCGTGGAGGTGCAGGCCCATCCTGTGCAGGCCAACCAGCCGCCCATGGTGTTGGTCGAGCACGCGGCGGACCGCTCCCTCATCCATTTCGTCAGCACAGATGGCACCGACGTGGTCGTGCGCGCGCGGGGAGCCGATCGCTACACGCCGTTCCAGGCCGGTGGCCCGCGGGTGTACTATTATACGTACTACGCCGACCAGAACGGGGTGGGGGCGCTGCCTGGGTCGGGTGCGTTGGGCGGGTGCCATCCGCCGCTGCCGAGCGCCGACGGCGCCCGCCTGGCCTGGTTGTGCGACGATGGGCTGCCGGACCTGAGCGAGATGATCAGCGGCACGGCCGAGATTCACTTCTGGGTGATCGTCACCGATGGGGCAGGGCGCGAGCCGCGCCAGGTGTGGGATTACGTCGAGCGAGGCCCCGACTACCGGGCCGTCCACCTGCTCAACTGGCGGGCGGACGACACGGCGCTCTACCTGTCGCGGCCCAAGTATGGGGCAGCCTGGGCCTACTTTGGCTACAACCCCGGCATCCTGGCGCTCGACGTCGCCACCGGCCAGACGGCGCAGGTTGGCGACCTGGAAGGTATCCACGATGGCCTGGTCAGCCCTGACGGGGCCTGGCTGGTACAGTCCAGGATCGCCGAGTCGCCGGACCAAGGCGCCCCGCGCCCGGTCTCCATCCTCCTCCGTTCCCTGGTGTATGGGACGGAGCGCAGTCTCCCCTGTGCGGCAGGGGTGGCGGCGGCCGGCGATTTCTCGTTCTCGCCGGAGAACCACTGGCTGGCCTGGCGGGAGTGGGCCCCGGGCGCGGAGGAGGCCACGCTCCTGGTGCGTGCGCTGGGCATCCCGGACGGGGAGCCGTTCACGGTGTACGAGGACGTGGAGCCGAAGGCACCGCGCATGGGGGGCTGGCTGGCGCGGGACGACCTGGTGATGGTGGTGCCGTTGGCGGAGGACGGGGCGGATGGCATACATCCGGCGGGTGGGTACAGCACCCTGCTGACGCTGCCTGCTACCGGGCCGGGCGGGTTCTTGTCTCCGTATTCGTTCCTGGGCACCTGGAGCGGGACGCCGTGAGTCGCGTGCAGACCTTCCCGAAAGCTTCCGAGCTTTCGGGAAGGTTGAGGATTTACCAGGAGGGAATCTATGGAAGCCCGCCTCGTCATCCACCGCCAGGACGACGTTTACAAGGCCCGCTGGGTCGAGTCGGATGGGCAGGAGGGCGACCCCTTCACGCTGGTCCTGCCCCTGACCGCCGCCGACACGTCTGACCTGCGCTGGTACCTGGAGACCTACCTGCAGTTCCCCGGCGCGGGGGACCTGGCCCGCGCGCAGGGCGTCGAGCGCCAGATGGAAGGCTGGGGGCGCGCCCTGTTCGAGGCCCTGTTCGGCACGGCCGAAAGCCGTGAGGTCTACCGCAACCTGCTGGACGCTGACGGGCCGCGCCTCCTGACGCTGGGCGCGACCGACGCGGACGTGCTGGCGCAGCCGTGGGAGATGCTGCGCGACGCGCGCGGCCCGCTGGCCTTTCGCGGCGTGATCGTGCGCCGCCAACTCAAGGGCAGCGGCAAGACGCGCCGCTTCGACCTGGGGTTGCCGCTGCGCGTGCTGCTGATCGTCAGCCGCCCCACCGACGCCGGCTTCATTGACCCGCGCACCAGCACCGCCCCGCTGCTGGACGCGCTCGACGCGCTGCCCGAGCAGGTGGAGATTGGCTTCTGCGACCCGCCCACCTTGCCGCGGCTGGAGGAGATGGTCTCGGATGCGCGCAAGGCCCGCCAGCCCTACCACATCGTCCACTTTGACGGGCACGGCACCTACCTGCCGCTGACGGGCATCGGCGCGCTGTGCTTCGAAGGCGCCGAGGGCAAGACGGACCTGGTGGCCGGCCCGGCCCTGGGAGACCTCCTCACGCGGTTGGACGTGCCGCTGGTGGTGCTGGAGGCCTGCCGTACGGCCAGCCTGTCGGACCGCCCGGTGTTCGGCTCGGTGGCGCCGGCGCTCTTGCAGAGTGGGGTGGGCAGCGTGGTGGCCTTTAGCCACGCCGTCCACGTGCGGGCGGCCACCTTGCTGGTGGAGCGCTTTTACCGCGAGTTGTGCGAGGGGCAGACGGTGGGCCAGGCGCTGGAAGAGGGGCGCGTGGCGTTGCGCGCCGACCCCAAGCGCTGGCTGCACCGCGGCCCGAACGCGGCGACGATTGACCTGCAGGACTGGTTCATCCCGCAACTCTATCAGGTGGGGGTGGACCCGGTGCTGGTGAGCGACCGCCGACCGCCGACCGCCGACCGCAGACCGCTGGCCGGTGAACGGCGGTTGTACCATTTTCCGCCGCCGCCGATGTACCGCTTCCACGGGCGGGCGCTTGAGTTGCTCGAACTGGAGCGCGCCTTCCGGCGCTACCCCGCCGTCGTGCTGACGGGCATGGGGGGCATGGGCAAGACGGCGCTGGCGCGCGAGGCGGCCGCCTGGTGGCTGCGCACGGGCCGCTGCGAGGCGGCGGTCTTTTGCTCGTTCGAGTTCAGGGCCGGGGCGGAGCGCGTGGTGCAACTGCTGGGCCAGGCGCTGGAAGGGGAGCGCTTCAGCGCCCGCCCGGCGGAGGAGCAGTGGCGCACGGCCGTGGAGCTATTCCGCCGCCAGCGCGTGCTCCTGGTGTGGGACAATTTCGAGTCCACCCTGCCCGCCTGGCAGACTGCCGAGGCCGCGGGGGAGCCGGCGGCGCGCCCCGCCGTGCAAGTCCTGGGCTTCAGCGCCGGCGAGCGCGCCCGCTTGCTGCAACTGTACCGCGACCTGACCGGGAGCGAGCGGGGGTTGCCCGCCGGGCGGCTGCTGGTGACCTGCCGCCCGGCCGAGAGCGGGTTGCCGGGCGTCAAGGAACTGCCGTTGCAGGGGCTGGCGCGGCCCGATAGCCTGTACCTGCTGGCGGCCGTGCTCGACCTGAAGGGCATCACGAGCGAGCGGCCCGGCTACGAGCGGGAGGAGATTGACCAATTGCTGGAGATGCTGGCCGACCACCCGCTGTCCATCGAGCTGGTCGCGCCGCACCTGAAAGGCTTGACGCCGGCCGAGATCCGGCGCGACTATGCGGCACTGCTGGAGCGCTTCGCCGACGAGCGGGCCTACGAGGGGCGCAACCGCTCCCTGCTGGCCTCGCTAGAGTTCTCGCGGCAACGGCTGAGCGCGGCGGCGCAGGCGGCCCTGCCCTACCTGGCCTGGTTCGAGGGTGGAGCGTTCGAGCAGTCTATCCTCGCTTTCACCGATCTGCAGCCCGAAGCCTGGAGCGGCATCCGCGACGAACTGGCGGCCACGGCGCTGGTGCAGGTGGAGGAAGTGGAGGGGTTCAACACGCCCTACGTGCGCTTCCACCCCACGCTGCCCTACGCCGCGCGGCGGGAGGAGGTGCCCGACCCCCAGGGGGCCGAGGGGCGCTTCATCGCCGTCTACCTGGCCGTGAGAAAAATGGCGCACGAGGCGCTGGGCGGGCGCCAGCCGGCGGCGGGGATGGCGCTGGTGGCGCGCGAGGAGGGCAACCTGCGGGGTGCCATGGCGCGCGCCTTCGCGCGCGGCGCGCGGCACGAAGGTGCGAGGATCGCGGACACGTTGAACGTCTACCTGACAATGGCCGGGCGGTTGCGGGAGCGGGACGGGCTGGTGGAGTGGGTGCGGGCGCAGATGCCGGCGGGCGGCGCGCTGGACGAGGCCGCCTGCGATGTGATTCGGCAGCACGCCTGGAGCCTGTTCACGCAGGGGCAGGCGGACCAGGCGGTGCGGCAGGTGCAGGACCTGATCGCCCGCCTGGAAGCCGAGGGGCCGGCGGGAGGGGAGGCCCCGGCTTTCCAGATTGCGACGTCGTACCAATACCTGGGCCGCATCTACGTCTTTGCCCACCGCCCCGACCTGGCCCTGGAACCCCTGCAACAGGCCATCACCAGGTTCGAGCAGTTGCCCGGCGAGGCGGCGCGCGGCAACCTGGCCGCCGCGCTGGGCGACCTGGCGAATGCCTACATGGCGCTGGGCCGGTTCGACGCGGCACGGCAGGCGGCCGAGCGGTCGCTGGCCATTGATCGCGAACTGGGGCACGAGCGCGAGGTGGCCACCTCCCTGGGGCAGATCGCCGCCATCCTGGTCGGGCAGCAGCGCTACGACGAGGCGGAGGGGCGCTACGAGGAGGCGCTGCAGGCCGCCCAGGCCACTGGCGACCTGGAACTGCAAGGCGCGTTCCTCCAGCACCAGGCGACCCTGCAACGGCACCTGGGCCGCCACGAGCGCGCCGTCGCACTCTTCCAACAGGCCATGGCCCTCTTTCAGCGGGCCGACAACCTCGTAGGCGAGATGCAGACCTGCGACCTGCTCGCCAGCGCCGAGATGCTGCGCGGGCAACTGGAGGCGGCGGAGGCCTGGTACGCCCGCAGCCGTGAACTGGCGCTCCAGTTGCACGACCGCTACCACCAGGCTGGCGTCGCGCAAAACGTCGGCATCCTCTACCAGACGCGGGCCGAGCGAGCCCAAGACCCCGCCGCGCGCGCCACCTTCCTGCGCCAGGCCATCGGTTCGGTGCAGGAGAGCCTGGCTGTCTGGCTGGAACTGGGCAACCAGGTCAACGCGGCGGCGTCGTACTCCCAACTGGGGCTCTTGTACTGGATGGCCGGCGACCTCGAGCGGGCCGAACAACACGCGCGGCAAGCGCTGCAGATCCGCGAGTCACTGAACCTTCCGGATGTCTACAAGGACTATGGGATCCTGGCCGAGATCGCCCGCGCGCGGGGCGACGGGGAGGCCGCCGCCCGCTGGCAGGCCAAGTATGAGGCCAAGGTTGCGGAAGTGGAGCGGCTGCGGCGGGGAGGGGGGGAGGAGACAGGGGGACAAGGAGACAAGGAGACGGGGGGACAAGGGCACAAGGAGACAGGGAGACAAGGAGACAAGGAGACAAGGGGACAAGGAGACAGGGAGCTGGCACGAGCGATACTGGGGTTGGCGCAGGCGGTGTATGGGGCGCGGGGGGCGGGGGGACGGGTGCCGCTGGAGGTGGGGGAGGCGCTGGCGCAGTTGGAGCAGGCGCCGCCGCCGCTCGGTAGTATCGCGCCGTTCCTGCGGGCGGTGGGTTCCGGCCAGCCGGTGCCGCCGGTGCCGCCGGGATTGCCGGGGGAACTGGCGTCCATCTTGCAGGCGTTGGTCCAGGCCATTGCCCGGCAGGATGCCGGTGGTCCGGGTGAGGATGAGGGGGAGTCCGGCATCTCGCTGGAAGACCTGTTGGCGCTCGTCGTGAGGGGTTGCCGGGGGGAGGCGCAGGCGGGCCAGCGGGCGTACGACGTCGTGCGGGCGCTGCAGCAGCCGGGCGGACCGCCGGAGTACGCCGCCCTGGGCAAGGCGCTGCAGCGGCTGCTGGAGGGGCTGCGCGGGCCGGCGGTGCTCGAGGGGTTGCCCGCCGACGTGGCCCCGCTCGTCGAGAGGGTGGAGCGGGAAGTGAAGGCGTGAAACGTGAAGAATGAGGAAGTGGGCAGGGATCTAAACGCAGAGGCGCAGAGACGCAGAGGCCGCAGAGAGAGCCAAAATAAACCTCAGAATCTCTGCGTTTCTCCCCGTCTCTGCGGCTCTGCGTTGTTTCATCCTCTGTTCTCGGCGAGCCGGGTGGGGAGCGCGCGTTGCCGAATTGCCTCACGAGTAAATGTTACCGAAATAGGTATTCGTGGTGCGTGGTGTGTGGGGTGTGGCGTGCCTGGCCTTGACAAATGCCGAGAATCGGTGTATCTTCTTTGTAGATACGTAGAGGAGGTAGGCTATGGAAACCCGGGTGCAGAAATGGGGCAACAGTCTGGCGCTACGCATCCCTAAGCCGCTTGCTGCCGACGCAGGGCTGAAAGACGATTCTCCGGTTGAGTTGTCACTGGTGGATGGGCGACTGGTGATCACACCAATGGCCGAGCCTGCAGTGAGCCTTGAACATCTCCTGGCGCAGGTGACCGAGAGCAACTTACACGGCGAGGTGAACACCGGCCCTGCCATGGGAGGCGAGATTTGGTAGGAGACAAAGTGTACATCCCTCGGCGCGGTGATGTAGTCTGGATCACGTTGAACCCTCAGGCTGGTCACGAGCAGGCGGGGCGTCGGCCTGCTGTGGTGCTCTCGCCGGCAGCCTACAACGGCAAAGTTGGGCTGGCCATCCTTTGTCCAATCACGAATCAGATCAAGGGCTACCCGTTTGAGGTTCTGATTCCTCCTGGCATGGCTGTCAGTGGTGCGATTCTCGCAGATCAGGTGAAGAGTCTGGATTGGCGGGCCAGGAATGCAGAGTGGATATGCACTTTGCCGGGAGAGATGGTGAACGAGGTGTTGCAGAAACTGGGTACCTTGTTATAGAGAGCGCCCGTCCTTGACAAATGGCCCCTTCTGGCTATAATGTGGCGGCGTATGGCCCGCTAGCTCAATTTGGCAGAGCAGGGGACTCTTAATCCCTTGGTTGCAGGTTCGAGTCCTGCGCGGGTCACTTTCTGCGAGGAGGAATAGTTCCTCCTCATTTTGTTACTGCTGCAGTCTCCTGACCTATGGAAGGTTGAGCTATGGGGAAAGAGCGTATCACGTTTCGTGTTCATGCCATCCAGAGGATGTTTCAGCGCGATATCAGTAAGGACGATGTGCGGCATGTGGTGACAACTGGCGAAGTGATAGAGGATTATCCCGATGATACACCGTACCCCAGCCACTTGATTCTGGGATGGCGGGCTGGTCGTCCTATTCACGTTGTGGCGGCCTATAATGCAGCCGACCGTGAAACGATTATCGTCACTGCGTATGAACCGGACCCTGGTCAGTGGGATGCGAGGTTCAGAAGGAGAATGTGATGAAGTGCATCATCTGCAAGCAAGCCGAGACGCAACCCGGGACCACTACGGTGACGTTGGAGCGGGAGGGGCTGACGCTGGTCGTCAAGCAGGTGCCCGCACAGGTTTGCCCAAATTGTGGCGAGAGTTATGTGAGTGAACAGGTCGCGGCGCGGCTTCTGGAAACGGCCGAGGGCATGGTGCGCGTGGGGACGCAGGTGGACGTCCGCCAATATGCGTTTGCCTGATGGGAGCGCCGGGGAGACCGTTCGCGGGGGGTCTCCCCGTTAATGGCACTGATGGCACAGTGCAGAGGGCGCGGATGGCCAGGACGGCCAGGTTGGCGGCGGTCAACCCATAGTACGGTGCACGATCTGGTCAAAATGCGCTGCTGGACGTCCGGTGGCGGTCAACCCGTAGCACGACTCACCACCTGGTCAATGCGCTGCTGGACGTCCGAGGGCAGCGGCTCCGGCTGGTGGCTGGCCAGGATCTCTTCCACGCGCTCGCGCGCCCGCTGGCGTAACGTCTTGCCCCCGGCCGCGCTCCAGTTCTCGAAATTGGTGCGGTCGAACAACCGGGGATACCAGTCTTCCTTGAAGTGGTTGAGCGTGTGCGCGGTGCCCAGGAAATCGCCGTGGGGGCCGACCTCGTCAATCACGTCCAGCGCCAACGTCTCCTCGTTGACGACCAACCCAGTCATGAAGCGCTTGACAAAGTTGATCAGTTCGTCGCAGATGACGATCTGCTCGATCGAGTTGGTGCGGCCACCCTCCAGGTAGCCCACGTCGTGGACCATCTGCGCGCCACACAGCGTCTCCAGGAGCAGCGAGAAGGCGGCCTCGGCCGCCGCCTGCTCGTCGGGCACCTTGGCGTCGCTGGCCCCCGCCAGGCCGAAGATGGGCAGGCCGTAATAGTGGGCCAGCTCGACCAGCATAACGCGGTTCTCCGGCGCGGCGTAGATATCCAACATGCTGCGCATGTCGAGCATGTCGTTGACGCCACCCGTGAGGATCACGGGCGTGCCCTCGCGCTTCAATTGCGCCAGCACCAGCCCGGCCAGTTCTCCGGCGTTGGCCAACGCGATGGCCCCGGCGGCCGTGACCGGCCCGCTCATCCCCCGCAGCACGACCGGCGTGTAGGTGGTGGGCAGCCCTTTGCCCGCCATGTACATCAGTTTCTGCAGCGCTTCCTGGTTGTGGCGCAGGGAGTGGGTGACGTTGATGTAGCAGGCGCACAGTGGGTTGCGGCGCAACTGCTCCTCGCCGCCGGCCACGATCTCCGCCATTTCGACCACGTCCAGGCAGCCCTCGAACCCGGTGGTGACGAACAGGATGGGCTTGGTGCTGTTCGTGAGCATGGCGCGCATCTGGTGGCGGTCGGCCGTCTCTTGCTCTACGTCAGAGGCGATGCAGATGGACATGAGAAAGTCCACGTTGGGCAGGGCGTCGCAGACGCGGATGGTCTCCACGATGTCCTGGAGGGTGCCCGGACGGCGCTCGCCGGTGCGATGGTCGAGCACGTTGGGGCAATCGGAGCCGGGGCCGAAAAAGACGTTGTGGCGCTCCAGGGGCATGACGCGCCGGCCGTGGCGGTCGCACAGCACCACGCGCCGGGGGGCGATGGAGAGGGCCCACTCGACCAGCCCGGGCGGGATGCGCACCCGGTTGCCCTCGGTCACGCTGAGGCCCGCCTTGCGGAGCAGGTCCAGGCACTCTTCTTCGTACAAACACACCCCGGTGCGATCCAGGATCTCCAGGCTGGCGCAGTGCAGCCGTTCGACCTGGTCGTGGGACAGTTTCCTGAACTGGGGGGTGTGGAACTCGACGTAGTTGCTTTGCAGGACCATTGTGGCCTCCTGATCTCCAATCTCTAATCTCTAATCTCCACCTGGGCGCGGGCGGCGGCTGTGGTTAGGGCAGCTTCTACTACGGCTGGGATGATGGACAGGCGGTAGGCGCGGGAGGCGCGGGTGGGGCTGTCGCGGGGGCCGGCCTCCTGCTGGACCAGGCGCGCGGCCTGGGTGAAAGTGCCGGCCTCGGGCGGCTGGCCTTGCAGGAAGGCTTCGGCCTGGCGGGCGCGGTGGGGGCGCGGGGCGACCGGCCCCAGGGCCACCGTGGCGTGCGCAATGTGCGAGCCGTCCGGCGAGAGGCACAGCCTGACGGCGCAGTTCAGGATGGGGAGGACCAGCGACTCGCGGCGGCCGAGGCGCTGCCAGGCGGTACCCCAGGGGCGTGGCGGCAGGCGAAAGCGGACGTGGGTGACGATCTGGCGTGACGGGTCTACGGTGGAGATGCCCGGCCCGGCAAACAGGGTTTCGACGGGCCGCCACTCCGCAGCGTGGCAATCCGCGACGCGCGCCTCGGCCTCCAGGGCCAGCGCGACGATGGCGCCGTCGGCGGCGGGCAGCGCCTGCACGAGGTTGCCCGCCCAGGTGGCGACGGTCTGAATCGGCAGAGCGCCTATGGAGTGGGCGGCCTCGGCCAGGGCGTGCACGTGTTGGCGGATGAAGGGGGAGTCGCCGAGGGCGGCAAAGGTCACGGCCGCTCCGACTTCTACCATGCCCTGGCTGACCTCGATCCGCTCCAGGCCGGGGATGCGCGTGATATCCACCAGGCAGCGCGGGGCAACCTTGCCCTGGCGGAGGTCGAGCATCAGGTCCGTGCCCCCCGCAATGACCCGAGCCGCCCCCTCGTACCGGTTCAGCACCCGCAGCGCTTCCTCAACCGAGGTAGGGTAAGCATAATCCATTGTCATCCGCCATTTGCAATCTGCAATTTGCGATTTGCAGTCCGCGATCTGCCATGCGTTACTTGTCACCCGCCATGCGCTTCAACACTCGCCCCCCGGTGGCCGCCTTCTTGTCCCCTTGTCTCCTTGTCTCCTTGCCTCCTTGTCCCCTTGTCTCCTTGTCTCCCTGTCTCCGCCATGCGCTTCAACACCCGCTCCCCGGTGGCCGGTATCTCCCGTATGCGCACGCCAATGGCGCGAGAGATGGCGTTGACGATGGCGGGCGCGGCGGGCAGGACCGGCGCTTCGCCCAGCCCCTTGGCCCCCAGCGGGCCGTAGAAGCTGGGCACCTCGACCAACAGCACCTCGATCTCCGGCATGGATTGGATCGTCGGCAGGTAGTAATTCCGGTAGCCGGTGCTGTAGCCCGGCACGTATTCTTCCATCAGGGCGGCGCCCAGCCCCATCAGGATCGCCCCTTCGATCTGCCCTTCGGCCCCCTGCCGGTTGATGGCCCGGCCGACGTCGTGGGCGGCGACCACGCGCGTGACCTGCACCTGCCCGGTGTGCGTGTTCACGACCACCTCGGCCAGGTGTGCGCCGGTGACAAAGTGGGGCGTGTAGTCGTGGCCGGAGTGGTGGGGGAAGAGGGGGCTGAGGTCGAACGCGCCGGTCACTTTTCTGGACTTAGCCAGGCTATCGAAGGCTTGCGCCACTTCTGCCAGCGAGACGGACTTGACGGGGGCGCTGGGGCAGACGACGCGCTCGCCCACGAGCGCCAGGTCGTTGGGCGGGCAATCCACGATTTCCGCCGCCACCGCCTGGATCTCCAGCCGGAGGTTCTGCACGGCGTGGCAGACGGCCGCACCCAACCAGTAGGTCGCCCGCGAAGCACCTGGGATGGTGCTATCGGGGGTGAGGGCGGTGTCGGCGTTGACCAACTCGATGCTGTCCCTGGGCAGGCCCAACGTTTCGGCGGCCAACTGGCTCATGACGGTGGCGATGCCCTGGCCGTAGTCGGGGGCGGAGCAGTAGACGATCAGGTGGCCATCGCGGGCCAACTCGGCGTGTGCCTCGACGCGCAGCGGGCCGTACTTGCCAAAGCGGTACCACATCCCGGCCAGCCCCAGCCCCTTGCGCAGGGGGTAGACGTCTGGGCGGGCGTTAAAGGCCGCCACCTCCGTCTGGAACTGGCGATAGCGCGGGCGGAGTGCCTCCAGCACCTCCTCATACCCCAAGGATTCGGCGACCGGGTAGCCCAGGAAGGTGAGCGAGGACTGCGCCAGCCTGTTCTGCAGGCGGAACTCGAGGGGGTCGGCGCCGAGTTGCTCGATCAACTCGTCCAGCGTACATTCCAGGGCAAAGATGGATTGCGGTGTGCCGTAGCCGCGCATCTGGCCCGCGCGTGGGCCGTTGGTGTAGACGCTGCGGGCCTGGGCGTCGGCCGCCTGCCAGCGGTAGGGGCCGCCACCGGCGACGACGGCGTAGTTGGGAATCCAGTAGCCGCCTGAATCGTAGGCCCCGGTGTTGGCCGTGATGCGCAACTGGAAACCGGTCAGTTGCCCGTCCCGCGTGGCACCCACCCGGTAGTGGACGCGATAGGGGTGGCGCTTGGGGGAGCAGTCGAAGGACTCACGCCGGGTGTAGGCCAGGCGCACCGGCTGCTGCACCAGGAAGGTCACGAGGGCCGTGGCGACGAGGGGCCAGGGGTCCTGGCGGTTGCCGAAGGAGCCACCGGTGGGCGGCATAATCACCCGCACGCGCGAGCGGTCCAGCCCCAGCACGGGCGCGATGAAGCCCTGCTGCCAGTGCGGCTCGTGGGTGCCGCCGACGACGGTCACCCGCCCTTGGTCGTCCAGGTAGCCCAGGACTGCCTCGCGCTCCAGGGCTGCGTGCTCCAGGTAGGAGGTCCGGTATTCGGTTTCGACGACGACGTCCGAACGGTTGAGCGCGGCTCCTGCGTCCTCCTGGACCACGCTGAAGGTGCTCAAGGTGTTGCCCCCCTCGTGGATGGGAATGGCATCTGGGCGGAGCGCTGCCTCAGGGTCGAGGATGGGGGGCAGGGGTTCATACTGCGCTGTGATCGCCCGTGCACCGGCCTGGGCGCACTCGGGCGAGGTGGCGACCACCAGGGCCACCGGATCGCCCACGGTCTTGACCGTCCCGCCGGCGGGCACCAGGACCGGCTCATCCTGGCTGTAGGCGGGGAAGCCGTTCTGGCCGGGAACGTCGGCGGCGGTGACGACGCGGACCACGCCGGGCACCTGGCGGGCGGCCGCCGTATCGAGCGCCAGGAGGCGGGCGTGGAGGTGCGGGCTGCGCAGGACGTGGGCGTGGAGCAGGCCCGGGACCAGCACGTCCTCGACGTAGCGCGCGCGGCCGGTGACCTTCTCGACGGCGTCGAGGCGGGTCGCGTCTCCACCGACGGGCGACGGGCCGGCCGGAGAGGCCCCCGGAGACGGCCCGTCCGGTTCACCGCGCAGCCGCGCCGCGGCCAGCTCCACCGCCGCGAGGATCTTACGGTAGCCGGTGCAGCGGCAGAGGTTGCCTGCCAGGGCCTCGACGACGTGGGCGCGGGTGGGGTCCGGTTCGCGGTCGAGGAGGGCCTTGGCCGCCAGCAGCATGCCGGGCGTGCAGTAGCCGCACTGCACCGCCCCGCTTTCGATAAAGGCGGCCTGAAGGGGGTGCAGGTGGTCGGGGGTGCCCAGGCCCTCGACGGTGAGCACCCGCCGGCCGGCGACCTTGCCGACGGGGGTCAGGCAGGAGCGCACGGGCAGCCCGTCCAACAGGACGGTGCAGGCGCCGCACTCTCCCTCCAGGTCGCAGCCCTGCTTGGTGCCGGTCAGGCCGAGGTCGTGGCGCAGCACCGCCAGGAGGCTCGTGGTGGGGTCCACCCGGAGGGTGATGGGTTGGTCGTTCAGGATGAAGGAAATGGGACGGAGGCCCCGCTTCAGTGGGGGGGTCCCGGCTGAAGCCGGGCGTCCGGGAGTAGGGCGTCCGGGAGTAGGGCGTCCGGGAGTAGGGCGTCGGGAAGGCGGGCGTCGGGAAGGCGGGCGTCGGGAAGACGGGCGTTGGGTGGTGGAGGGGTCCCCGGCTGAAGCCGGGCGTCCGGGAGTAGGGCGTCCGGAAGTGGGGCGTCCGGGAGTAGGGCGTCGGGAAGGCGGGCGTTGGGTGGCGGAGGGGTCCCCGGCTGAAGCCGGGCGTCCGGAAGTGGGGCGTCCGGAAGTAGGGCGTCCGGATGCGTGTGGCACCAGGTTACCTCGTTTCACGGGCCTCGGCTGCTTGCAGGATGGCGGCGATCTTGTCCGCCGCGCCGGCCGGCAAGGGGGGGGGCTGGTGGGTGGCCAGGATTTGGTGCAGCCGCGCTTTGACGTGGTCGTGCATGGTCAACGCGCCGGCCGCCTCCCAGCTCACCCACGGGGCGCGGTCGAAGAGGGTGGGGGTCCAGATTTCGGCGCGGCAACGTTTGGCCGTCTCGATGGCCGACATGAACTCTCCCCCGGGACCGATGCGGTCAATCAGGTCCAGCATCAGCGTGTCGTCGCTGACCTCCACGCCGCGCATGATGCGGCGCGTCATGGCGATGATCTCGTCGGCCATGACCACCATCTCCAGCGAGCCGATGTCGGCGCAGTCCAGGAAGCCCACGTCGTGGACCAGGGTGGCTCCACTCAGGCCGGAGAGCAGCACCTGGATGGTCGTTTCGATGGCGGCCTGCAGGTCGAGCCGCTTGGCCTCGGAGGCTCCGGCGGTGCCCATGAAGGGCAGGCCGAGGTAACGGGAGACGTCGGACAGGGCGGCGCTATAGAGGCTCATCTCCGGCCCGCCGTAGGCCAGGCGGCCGGTGCGCAGGTCCAGCGGCTCCGGCACACCGCCGATGCACACGGCGGCCCCGCGCTGCTTGAGCTGGATGGCGGCCAGGCCGCTCAAGGCGCCGGCCAGGGAAATGACCAGCAACCCCGCGCCGGTCACGGGGGCGGTGCCCCCGGCGGACCCCCCACCCAGGTAGACGACGGGGATGCCGCGTTCCACGGCCCAGAAGACGTTGGCCAGGTCGTGGTCGGTGTGGATGAGGGGGGACTGGAAGGTGGAAAACAGGCCAAAGAAGGGGCGCTCGCGCAGCGCTTCTGCGCTGCCGGCGACGCTCAGCGCGATCTGGTAGACGTCGGAGACGTTGGGCGGGGAGAAGGCCCAGGCCAGGATGGGCTTGCCGGTGTTGGCCACCAGCTCGGCAAACTCGTAGACGGGGGCCAGCGTCGGGGGCACGTCGTCAATCAGCCCCAGCCCCATGACGTAATCAACGTGGTCCAACGCGTCGCACACGCGGGCGACCGAGGCCGGATCGCCGCGGCGGGTCTTGCGCCGCTCGCCGGTGTGCGGGTCCACAAAGTAGGTGTTGGTCAGGCCGGGGCCAAAGTGGACCCGGTCGGGCACGACCTGGCAGCGGTGCTGGCCGTCGCGCCCCCACAGGGTGAAGGAGCGCGGGTTGGCGGCGACGGCGTCCTGGATGACGTGGGGGGGGATGCGCACGCGCACGCCATCCACGCGCGCGCCGGCCGCGGCCAGCAGGTCGCGCGCTTCGGCGTTGAGCACGTTGACGCCGGTACGGTTCAGGCATTCCAAGGTCGCCTGGTAGACCTTAACGATCTGGCGGTCGGAGAGAACGCGGAACTGGGGGGTTTGGTGAGCGTGATAGTTGGTATCCATAGGCTCCTCACAAGCGTGCTGCGCGGACCGTGTTCCGTCACGTAGTATGCATCACGCACGATCCAGCAGGCGGGTCAACTCGCGCACGTCCGGCACACGTTCCAGGTTCCGCACCAGCTCCACGAGCGCACTGACCCGCGCCTCGTCCAGCACGTGCCGGGCCAGCCAGCGGAACTTACACTCGACTGTCTGCTCGTCCCAGTCGGGTTGGGGATAGCAGATGCCACTCTCCACCATGCCGGAATTGAACGCCCGCCCATCCTTGAGGGCGATGGTGACGATCGTGGCGAACTTGCCCCGTGGGTCATCTGTGTCGAGCAAGTGGGCCAGTGCGTTGAGTTCCTCGGCTTCCACCAGCTTGATGCGGCCCACCAGGCCTTGCACCTGCGGGTCGTCGAGGCGGTGCTCCAGCATTTGCTGTGGGCCGACCTCTTCATCCAGCAGAAAGACCGCCAGGGGCCAGGCGAGGTTGAACTGGGCCTGCTCGGTGGTGGTGGGCAAGCGGGCGCCCAGGCGCACGGTTTCGTGGAATGACTCGACCCGGATATGGGCAATGTCCGCAGTCCGAATGGCATGCTGGCGCACCAACGACTCCGCTGCATTCAAGGCGGCGTGAGCCCAGGCACAACAGGCGTAGCGCTTCCAGGCTACGCCATCCACCATTACGTAGCGCCGTCCGACGTCTGCTACCCAGTCCTGGTACTGCTCGAACCCCAGGATAGTGGGGATACCCGTGAATCCGCAGGCAGCCAGTTCGGCCGCGGTAATGCCGGTCATGGCCCCCCAGCCGATGCCGTGCTTGACCATGGCCGGGTGATCAATGTCACGCATCATGGGCAAGTTGGGAGCGTGGTACTCGGCGATGCCGAGCGCGTGGCGGGTCTGCCCAGGAGTGAGGCCCATCAGGTTGGCGGCTACGGCGGCGCAGGCCAGCGAGCCCCAGGAGCCGCAGGCCTGGTACACGGCGTGGTGGTCGTGCCAACAGCGGCCGGCGCGGTGAGCCACCTCGTAGCCCACGACCATGGCTGCCAGCAAGCGGGTGCCGTCTAGCCTCAGGCTTTCCGCTACCGCCAGGGCGGCCGGAAAAATCTGTGCCCCTGGATGCCCCTTGGTGTAAAGGCCGCAGTCGTCAATGTCCAGGCCGTTGGCAGCGTAGCCGTTGGCAAAAGCCGCGCCGGCTGCCCCAGCGCGCTGGCCGGACAGCAGGATAGTGGCCTCGTCACCGCGCCAGGTCCGCGCAGCATAGTGGGCGGCAATGCGGGCGACGCCGGTCAGTGTCCCGACCAGCGTTGCTCCCAGGTCGTCTAGCAGGCACAGGCGCACCTGGCGCTGCACCGGCTGCGGAAGGCCGTCCCAGCGGGTATTGACGATAAAATCGGCTACGAGTTGCTCGGCGTCCATGCGCCCCTACATCTCCCGCACGTCCACGATTTTCTGGCCGGCCACGCGCCCCAAGGTAGCCACGATCTCGCCCTGGGGCACGTTCTGGATTTTGACCACGGCATCCCATTGGGCGGAGTCTTTGGGAGTGGGGGCGCCGCCGCAGGCCAGGATGCCCCAACCCTGCGCCGCGATCGCGCCGACCAGTTTGGCCAGTTCCCCCTTCACGTTCGGCATGCGGACGGTGACGCGCACGCCATGCGCACGGGTCGCCATCATCTCCATCAGGTGGGCCAGGAGGTCCACTTGCGTGAGGATGCCCACCACGGCGCCCTCTTCCAGCACGGGCAGGCAGCCGACCTTGTGCTCGACCATGATGCGGGCGGCCTCTTCGATGGTGGTGTCCTGGCTGACGGTGACGACCTGCTCCGCTTTGACCATGACGTCCTTGACGACCAGGCCAGAAAGGTAGCGGGTGATCTCCCACACGTCCAGGCTGCCCAGCCGGCCGGGGTCCACGAGCAAGGTCTGCCGCGTGACCAGCCCCACCAGGCGCTTGCCATCGCCGACGATGGGCAGGTGCCGGACGTGGCTCTCGCCCATGTAGCGTTGGGCCTCGACGATGGACATATCTGGCTCCGCCATCAGCGGATGGCGGGTCATGTAATCTCTTACGAGCATGGGTGGCCTCCTCAGGCAAATGGGCAAATCGGCAAGTCAGCGCATCAGCACATCAGCACATCTGTTCATCTCATCGTAACGACGGGCTCGACCTGGCGCAGTTCTTCCAGCGGGATGTGGCAAAAGATGCGATGACCGGGGCCGTCCTGCTGCCAAGGGGGAGGCTCCGTCTCGCAGATGGGGCCGAGTTTGCGCGGGCAACGGGTGTGGAAGCGGCAGCCGTCCGGCGGGTTGAGGGCGCTGGGCACCGTCCCGCTCAGGCGGACGTGCTTTTGTACCACCCGGGGGTCGGGGATGGGCACGGCCGAGAGCAATGCCTCGGTGTAGGGATGGTAGGGGGGGGCGTAGATGGCCTCGGCCGGGCCGATCTCGACAATCTGGCCCAGGTACATCACTGCAATCTGATCGCAGAAGAAGCGCACGATGCCCAGGTCGTGGGCGATAAAGACCAGCGTGGTGCCCGTCCTGTGCTGGATCTCCAGGAGCAGGTTGAGCACCGCCGCCTGCACCGACACGTCCAGCGCCGAGACGGGCTCGTCACACAGCACCAGTTGCGGGCGGCCGGCGATGGCGCGCGCGATGCCGACGCGCTGCTTTTCGCCGCCGCTGAGTTGGCGGGGCAGGCGGTCGTAATAGGCCTCGCCCAGTTTCATCATGTCCAGCAGGCGCATGACCTCGGCGCGAATCTGGTCGCGCGGTACGACCTTGAAGCGCCGCAGCGGGCGGGCGATCTGGGCACCGACGCTGAAGGAGGGGTTGAGCGTCGAATCCGGGTTCTGGAACACCATTTGCAGGTTCCGAATCAAGGCCAGGTCGCGCTGTGAGACCGGCGCGGCGATGTCCAGCCCCAGGAATTCGAACTCGCCGCCGGTGGGCTTTTCCATGCCGATGACGGTCTTGACCAGCGTGCTCTTGCCGCAGCCGGATTCGCCCACGATGCCGAACGTCTCGCCGCGCTGCACTTGCAGGCTCACGTCGTCCACGGCCTTGACGAATTGCTTGTGGCCGCCGAGGAGTTTCCTGGAGGGGGCTGCGTAGTACGTGCGGGCGTGCTGCACTTTCAGGATCGGCTCCGCCCGTTCCGGCGCCCGGAGCGCCGCCAGGTGGGTTGCCAGTTCCGCCGGCGGCTGCTGGCCCTGGCCCACCACTTCTTCGGCAAAGAAACAGCGCGCCCAGTGGTCCGGCGTGACCTCGCGCAAGGCGGGGCGCTGCTGGCGGCACTGCGGGCGGGCGTAGTCGCAGCGCGGTTCAAAGACGCAGCCGGGCGGCAGATGCTTGGGCGAAGGGACGCGCCCCCGAATGGGGTAGAGCAAACTACTGGTCTTGTCCATCCCTAAGCGAGGCACACAGCGCATCAAGCCCTGGGTGTAGGGGTGGTGGGGTCTCAGGTAGACCTCCTCCACCGTAGCCAGCTCGACCATCTCACCGGCGTACATGACCCCGACCCGTTTGGAGACGCGCGCCACCACCCCCAGGTTGTGGGTGATGTACATGATGGCGGTCTCGAAATCTTTTTGCAGCTCGGCGATCAGGTCCAATACCTCCGCTTCGACCGTCACGTCGAGCGCGGTGGTCGGCTCGTCCATGATCAGCAGGGCCGGATCGTTGAGCAGGGCCATGGCGATGACCACGCGCTGCTGCTGCCCGCCGGAAATCTGGTGGGGGTAGCGCCACATCACGTTGGCCGGGTCGGCCATGTAGACCCGTTCCAACATGTGGAGGCACCTGTCTTCGGCGGCGCGCTTGTGCATGTGGCGGTGCACGACCAGCACCTCGGCCATCTGGTCGCCCAGGCGCATGGAGGGGTTGAGCGCCTGCATGGGGTCCTGGTAGACCATGGCGATGCGGTCGCCGCGCAGTTTACGCAGTTCTTCCGGCGAGCGGCCGACCAGGTCACGGCCCTGGAACAGGATGCGCCCAGCGACGATCTTGCCGTTGCGCCCCAGGAAGTTGACGATGCCAAAGGCGACCGTGCTCTTGCCACAACCGGACTCGCCTACAATGCTGTGCGCTTCGCCGCGCTTGATCTCGAAACTGACGTCCCGCACGGCCTGCACGTCTCCGTAGCGCGTCTCGTACGAGATCGCCAGGCCATCAACTTTCAAAATGGGCAGGTCGCGTGATGTTTGCATCGTCTACCCTCACTGATAGCGTGTAGTCTCTTCCCGCAACCCATCGGCAAAGAGATTGAGCGCCACGACCAGGCTGGAAATGGCCAGGGCGGGCCAGAGCACGCCCAACGGGTTGGTCCAGATGTACTTGCGGGCCGAACTGATCATGCCACCCCAGTCGGGGGTCGGCGCGGGCAGCCCCAGGCCGAGAAAGCCCAGCGTGCCGATGGCGAAGATGGCGTAGCCCACACGCAGCATCGAGTCAATGATGAGCGGGCCGCGCGCGTTGGGCAGAATCTCGACGAACATGATGTGGAGGGGATGTTCGCCCCGCGTTTCGGCGGCGCGGACGTAGTCGCGGGTGCGGATGTCGAGCGTCAGGCTGCGCACCAGGCGCGCCACCCCCGGGGCGCCCACGAAGGTGATGGCGATGACGACGTTGGCGGCCGAGGGGCCAATGGCCGAGATGATGATCAGGTAGAGCAGGATGGTGGGGAAGGCCATGACGGCGTCGAGGAGACGCATGACCACCTCGTCCACCCATCCCCCGAAATAGCCGCCGACGAGCCCCAGGACGGTGCCGGCGGTTACGGAAGCCAGCACCGACAAAGGGGCCAGGGTGAGGATGGTGCGGCTGCCGTGGACCAGGCGGGAGAGGACGTCGCGCCCCATGTGGTCGGTGCCCAGGAGGTAGAGCCTGGACGGGCCCTGGTTGATGGCGGAAGAGTCCTGGGCGAGCGGGTCGTGGGGGGCGATGAGCGGCGCCAAGATGGCGACGAGGATCCAGAAGACGACGATCACCAGTCCCACCACGGCGACGCGGGAGCGAAAGATGACCGACACCCCGGCCCAGGTGCGCCGCCAGCGACTGTTTCGTGCTGACGTGGTTTCAGTTAGGACCATGACCACTCCTCCTACTCTCCTACCTTCCCGCAGGTTACAATTGGATGCGTTCTTCGTAAGCCGTCCGAACCTGCGGGAAGGGTCTTCGTAAGCCGAACCTGCGGGAAGGTTCTACGCGTAGCGGATGCGCGGGTTCAGGAACGTGTACAGGACGTCCGCAATCAACTGGGTGCCGACCGCCAGGGCGACCATGACCAGCGCGCCGGCTTCGATGGCGTTGACGTCTTTGAACAGGGCGGAATCGAGCAGGTACATGCCCAGCCCCGGAAAGCCGAACACCGACTCGACGACGACGATGCCGCCGACGAGCCAGTTGACGTGCAGCATGATGACGGTGATGGGGGCCATGAGCGCGTTGCGGACGGCGTGCTTGAAGACGATGCGCCAATAGGGCAGCCCCTTGAGGAAGGCGGTGCGGATGTAGGGGGCGTTGATGACCTCGATCATGCTGGCGCGCGTCATGCGGGTGACGTAGCCCACCTCGACCAGGGTCAGGGTCAACACGGGCAGGACCAGCAACCGGGGGTCCTGGAAGGGGGTGGCGTCGCTGGGGAAGACGGCCGCGCCCGGCAGAATCTTGAGCCAGAAAGCGAACAACAGGATGAGGAACACGCCGCTGGCGAACTCGGGGACGGAGGTCGTCATCAGGCTGAGCAGGGAGATGAGGCGGTCCACCAGGCGGCCTTCTTGCAGGCCGGCGAGCAGGCCCAGCAGCAGGGCCAGCGGCATGATGAAGACGAAGGCCAGGCCGGCCAGGCTGAGCGAGTTGCGCATGCGCCGGGCCAGGGTTGGCCCCACCGGGCGGTTGGTGCGGGCGGAGATGCCCGGATCGCCCCGCAGCAAGCCCTTGCGGATGGGGAGGTAGCGCTCGCCCGAGGACTCGGTCATGGTGCGGCCGGCCGAAGCAGGCCCCACCTGCTCACCCGATCCACCTCTGCGCCACATGACGACGTGGCTGGCGGTGTCTACGCCCCAGAAGGTTTCGCCGCCGCCGGCGGCGGGCTGCCAGCCGTCGAACGGGAGCTCTGTGCGGCTGCCGCCAGGCGACATGTGGATTTCGACCAGCCCTTCCGTCTTCATCTTCCACTGCACGAGCGTGCCATCCGGGCGAACCAACCACCAGGTCAGGTCACCCGCTCCCCCCACCTGGACCTGGCGGAGTGGGCCGCCCACCAGGCGGCTCAAGCGCCAATCGTTGCCGATCAGCCAGTCCACGTAGCGGACGTAGAGGGGCTGGTCGAGGCCCATCTGTGTTCGCAGCAGCTCAACCTGTTCGGGCGTGGCGAATTGGCCCAGGATGTGGCGTGCCACGTCACCCGGGGCCGCTTCGGAGACCAGGAAGATGGCGATGGAAACGAGCAGCATGGTCAGCAGCATGAAACCCAAACGGCGCAGGATAAATCTGGCCATGGTCCCTCCTGAGCAGGCCGGTGGGAGGTAGAGCGGTGCTCCCGCAGGGGTTGTAGGGGCGCGGAGTCCGCGCCCCTACAACGGACGAAGGACGGCACAGGGGCCGCCCTGGTGCGGGTGCCGCCTTAGGCCTTGTCCGGGTTCTCCCACACTTCGTTGAGCAGGTCGTAGTTCGTGGGATGCGCCCGCACACCCTCGAAGCGCTGGTGGCAGATGTACCACACGTTGGTGAAGAAGGCGATGCCGGCCGAGCCGCGCTTCATCTCGATGTCTTCCATCTGGCAGGCGATCGCGCGGCGGGCCTCGACGTCGAGCGTCTTTTCGGCCTCGCGGAGCAGTTCGACGTACTCCTCGTCCACCCAGCGGGTCTCGTTCCAGGCGCCGGGATTGCCGGCCTCGTCGGCGGTGAAGGCCAGGGCGGGGATCATGATGCCCAGCGGGCGGTGCGCCCAGATGGTGATGCCCAGCGGCACTTCAGTCCAGATGTCCCAGTACTGGGAGGAGGGGAGGATGTTGAGGTTGATGGTGAAGCCACCGGCGGCGGCGGTCTCCTTGAGCGACTGGGCCATGGCCGGTTCGGCGCGCGCTTGCTGCGTCGAGAGTTCGACGGTCAGGCCGTCGGGATAGCCGGCCTCGGCCAGCAGCGCCTTGGCGCCCTCGGGGTCGTAGGCCGGGATTTCCTTCTGGCAGTACTCGGGGTGCACGGGCGCAAAGACCGTGTCGTGGCCCAAGACGCCCTCGCCGAACCAGGCCAGGTCGAGCATCTTTTGGCGGTCAATGCACTTTTTGAGTGCCTGGCGCACGCGCACGTCATCGAAAGGCGCGGTGTCCGCGCGCATGCGGACGTGGAAGGTCTGGGCGGTGCTGGCCGAGTAGACGACGACGTTGGGCAGGTCCTTGACGGCCTGCCAGACCTCGGCGGGCGGGTTAAAGATATTGTCCACCTGGCCACTTTGCAGGGCCGCAACCTGGGCTGCTGTGTCTTCGCCCAGGTCGAGGAAGAACAATTGGTCCAGGTAGGGCAGGGGCTGGCCATCGGCCCCGTTCTGCCAGTAGTCCTCGCGGCGCTTGAAGGTGGCGCGCTCGGTGGCCACGTACTCTTCCAGCAGGTACGGCCCGGTGCCAACGGGTTGGCGGATGATGTCACCCTCGAAGGTCTTGGGCACGATCATGGCTGGGTAGTGGAACAGGTGCTCCGGCACGCCGATCTGCGGCGAACTGAGGTGCAGTTTGACGGTATAGTCGTCCACCTTCTCGACGTTCTCCGGCGTCAGGTAGGACATCAGGCCGAGCATGGAGGAGCCGATGTCGGGGTTGAGCCACTGCTGGAAGTTGAAGATGACGTCGTCGGCGGTGAAATCCTGCCCGTCGTTGAACTTGACACCCTGGCGCACGTGGAGCGTCCACTCGTTGACGTCGGCGTTGGCCTCCCAACTTTCGAGCAGGTAGGGGTGGGTGATGTTGTCCCAGTCGGTGAGGGTCAGGTACTCGCAGACCTGGCGGAACTGGTTGGTGGCCTCGATCCAGGAGAAGCGGGCGGGGTGGTCCACCCGCTGCACGCGCGTGGCGATGGTCATCTTGCCGCCGCGCCTGGGGCCGGCCGGCACCGCGGTGGGTACGACGGGCACTGCGGTGGCCTGTGGTACCGCGGTGGGTACGGCAGGCGCCTGGGTGGCGGCCGGGGTGGCGGGCTGCCCGCCGCAGCCGGCCAGGAAGGTATTGGCAGCGACGAAGGACATGCCTAACAAGGTCGCCGTGCGCAAGAACTCGCGCCGGGTGATGCGCCCGTGGCGGTAGAGGTCCTTCAATTCGGGGACATAGGGGTGCGCGTCGTGGCCCGGCTTTTTGTTGATGATCTCCATCTCATTTCCTCCTCAGGTTTGTGATGTGAATGAACGAGTGAGCGAGCCAGCGATGTGCTGATTCGCTAATCGCAGATTCGTTAACCGGCATCGTCTGTTCAATCACCTCCTTTTTCATCACGTTTCACGCTTCCCGTTTCACGCCTCACGCCCCCAACTGCCAGGCATGCCCTTCGTCCTGGATCACGCGGCTCAACACGGCCTCGCGGGTTTCGTCGAGCTCGTCCAGCAGGGCCTGGCGGGCGGCCTGCACGTCGTGGGCGCGCAGCGCCTCGACGATGCGGGCGTGGGTGGTTTCCATGGTCCTACCGGCGTGACGCAAGACCATGAAGCGGGCCAGGCGGTCGTGCAGGCGGCCCACTGCCTCGGCCAACTCCTGGTTGCCCGAGGCGGTTGCCACCAGGTAGTGAAAGGAGCGGTTCTCGTCGGTGTAGCGGTCGTAGGATTCGTCGTCGTCGCCGATGTAGCCAGCGTGGACGTGGGCCAGTCGTTCGATCTGCTCGGCGGTGATGTGCAGGGCGGCGCGCTCGATGGCGGCCAGCTCCAGGACCTGGCGCAGCTCGAGCAGGTCGCGCAGTTGGCGGAGCGTGATGCGGGTGACAAAGTAGCCGGAGCGGGGCCTGATGGTGACGAGCCCGTCCTGGCTGAGCATGTGCAGCGCATCGCGCACCGGCGAGACACTGGTCGCATGGCGCTGGGCCAACTCTTCGACGTTCAGCCGCTCGCCCGGCTTGCGGTGTCCCATGATGATGGAGCGGCGCAGTTCTTTGTAGGCTTTAGCCTTCGAGGTCTCATCCGGCTCTGTGGGGGGCACTGGCGCACCTCCGCGTTCGCGTCTTACGTGTGACCCATTATATCATAAAAACATCAGTGTGCAAGAAGTAAACGGGCAGATATTGACACCTGATGAATCAGATTGTATAATACATATATCAGTTTGCTGAATCGAATCACCACATAGGGAGGGGGACGATGATCGAGACACACGGTCTGAGTATGACCAGCGCCCACTATGCCCGCATGGGCAAGCCCGAGTGCGACCGGATCCACTATGCCAGTCTGGAGATCCTGGAGCGGGTGGGGGTCGAGGTGCACGACGAAAAGGCGCGCGAGACGTTGGTCAAGGGTGGCGCCCGCGCCGACGGCCTGCGGGTGCGCATCCCCGAGCACGTGGTCGCGCGGGCCCTGGACGTGGTGCCCAGGCGGATGACGCTGTACGACCGCCATGGCCAGGTTGCCATGCGCGCCTGGGGTTACCGCACCTATTACGGCGGTGGCTCGGACTGCCTCAATGTGCTGGACCACCGCACGGGGGAGCGGCGGCGGCCGGTGCTGAAGGACGTGGTGGAGGCGGCGACGCTGATGGACGGACTGCCCGAGATCAGTTTCGTGATGTCCGCTTTTCTGCCCGAGGACGTGGACCAGCGCATCTACGACCGCTACCAGATGGAGGCCATGCTCAACCACACCAGCAAGCCGATCGTGTTCGTCACGCCCGATTTCGAGGGGTGCGTGGCGGCCGTCGAGATGTGCGAGGCGGTGGCAGGGGGGGCAGAAGCCTTTCAGCGCCGTCCCTTCGCCACCTGCTACATCAACGTCACCTCGGGGCTGGTTGCCAACGCCGAGGCAATGCAAAAGTGCATGTACCTGGCCGAAAAGGGGTTGCCGCAGTTGTACATCCCGCTCAACGCGGGGGGGGTCAACTCGCCCACCACCACCGCCGGCTGCATGGCCTCGATGAACGCGGGCACCCTGCTCGGCATCGTGCTGGCCCAACTGGTGCGGGAAGGCTCGCCGGTGGCCGTCCCCGGCTGGAACGGCGGCCCGTACAACCTCAAGACGATGGTGGGCAACTATGTGCTGGCCGACGAGCAGGGGGTGCCGACCTCGCTGGGCAAGTATTACGGCCTGCCGGTGTTTGGCCTGGGTGGCTGCACCGACGCCAAGGTGCTCGACCAGCAATGCGGAGCCGAGGTCGCGCTGAGCCTGTTCACGGCGCTGATCCACGGCGCGAACGTCGTGCACGACGTGGGCTTTATGGATGCCGGGCTACAAGGCTCGCTGCAGGTGATCGCCATCGCCAACGACCTGATCGGCTGGCTGCGGGCGGCCACCGCCGGCGTCCTGGTTAACGACGAGACGCTGGCGCTGGACGTGATAGACGAGTTGGGGCCGACGGGGGATTACCTGGGCCACCCGCACACGCTCAGGCACTTTAGGGAGCCGTACTATGCCAGGCTGGCGGACAAGGGCACCTATTCGCAGTGGGTGGAGCGCGGCGCGCTGACGATGGAGCAGCGCGCGGCCAGGCAGGTGGACGAAATCCTGGCCAGCCACACGCCGGAAGCCTTGCCGGCCGACGTGCAGCGGGACGTCCGGCGCATCGTGGAGCGGGAGCAGGAGTGGATCAATGGGCGGGAGTCGTGAGATGAAGACCGAAAAACCCTTCTTTATGCGCGAGCATTGGCACTACGACCCGCAGGCGCGGCCGCGCCCGCGCGCGGATGCCCACCTGGGGTTCAACACGCGAGCGCTGCACGCGGGGTTCCACCCGCTGCAGGACGTGGACAAGTTTCGCTCCTTCGTGCCGCCCATCGTGCAGTCTATGACCTATCCCTACGAGTGCTTTGACAAAATCCCCAATCCGGTCTACGGCCGCACCAGGACGCCCACCGCCAGTGTGCTGGAGGAACGGTTGGCGGCGTTGGAGGGTGGGGAAGCGGCCCTGACGGCGGCTTCGGGTTCGCAAGCGCTGTTCGAGCTGCTCTTTACGCTGGTGCGGCCGGGCGACAACGTGGTCACCAGCCTGCACGTGTTTGGGGAGGGCTACAAGCAGGCCACGACGATCTTTCCGGAGCGGTGTGGCGTCACTTTTCGCTTCGTGCAGGACCCGGCCGATCCGCGCTCCTGGGACAGGGAGATTGACGGCCGCACACGCATGGTGTGGGTCGAAACGCCCAGCAACCCGTGCCTGTTCGTGACCGACGTGGCCGCCGTGGCCGAGGTGGCCCACGCCCGTGGCGTGCCGCTGCTGGTGGACAATACCACCGCCACGGCGGCGCTGCAACGGCCGATGGAACTGGGCGCGGACGTGGTCCTATTGTCCATCACCAAGTTCCTGTCTGGCAACGCGACCATCCTGGGGGGGGCGATCGTCGGGCCGGAAGCGCTGATCGAGGACGTGCGCTGGAACACGACCGAGTTCATCGGCGCGATCATGCAGCCGCACGACGCGTGGCTGGCGCTGCAGTACCTGGAAACGCTGTCCCTGCGCATGGAGCGGCACAGCGCCAACGCGCAAAGGATCGCCGAGTTCCTGGCGGCGCACCCACGGGTCGTGCGGGTGAACTATCCGGGCCTGCCCGGCCATCCGCAACGAGCGCTGGCAGAGCGGCAGATGAAAGCGGGTGGGGGGCTGCTGTCCTTCGTCGTGCCGGACGGGATGGCCGGGGCAGCCAGGGTGATGGATAGTTTCAAGCTGGTCATCCACGCGGTGACGTTTGGCACCAGCCGCACCATCTGCATGCACCCGCCGACGATCACGCACGAACACCTGACGCCGGAGGAGCGGGCGGCGGCCGGCATTGACGATGGGCTGATCCGGCTGTCGGTGGGGCTGGAGGACGCGGAGGACGTCATGGCCGACCTGGAGCAGGCGCTGGGGAGGCTGTAATTCGTAATTCGTAATTCGTAATTCGTAATGCGTGATGCGTGGAACGTGAAAGGGAGCAGAGTTGTGATGAAGACTGCTAACGTAATCGCTTATCAATCGCCTCAGTTTGCTGTTTTGTCGGAGGGTCAACTGGAGGATTTGCACCTGGCGGCGCTGGAGGTGTTGCGGCGCACGGGGATCCGCTTCCACCACCAGGGGGCGCTCGATATGCTGAAGGGGGCCGGGGCCTTTATCTCCGACGGCAACCTGGTCAGGTTTCCTGCCCGCTTGGTGCAGGACGCGATCGGGTCAGCGCCGGAGCGCATCGTGATGTGCGACCGGGACGGCCAGCCGGCCATGTTCCTGGAGGGGAGCAGGGTCTACTTTGGGACGGGGTCCGATTGCCTCAACCTGCTCGACCCGGAGACGGGCGAGCAGCGCAAGTTCACGCAGGCGGACCTGGTGAACGGGTACCGGTTGTGCGATGCGCTGCCCAACATTCACTTTGTGATGTCCATCGGCATCCCGGTGGACGTGGAGCCGGCGCTGACCTACGACGTGCAGATGGCGCTGATGCTGGAGCATACGACGAAACCGATCGTGTTCGTGACCAACGAGCGGGCCAGTTGCCAGCGGGCGATTGACATGGCGGCGGCGGTGGCGGGGGGGCACGAGGCGCTGAAGGAGCAGCAGCACATCCTGCTGTACTCGGAGCCCAGTTCGCCGCTGCAGCAATCGGAGACGGCGGTGGACAAGTTGCTGCTGATGGCGGAGTACGAATTGCCGGTGGTGCACTCGCCGGGGCCGCAGATGGGGGCGACCGCGCCGATCACGATGGCGGGCGGCCTGGTGATGTCGCTGGCCGAGATCCTCAGCAGCCTGGTGGTGCACCAGTTGAAGCGGCCGGGAGCGCCGTTCGTGTTCGGGGCTGGGCTGCACCACATGGACATGGGGTCGGCGCAGATCTGTTACGCCTCGCCGGAATTTCAACTGACCAAGGCGGCCGTGGCCGAGTTGGGGCGCTGGTACGGCCTGCCGACCTGGGGGTACGCGGGCTGTTCCGACGCCAAGGTGATGGACGAGCAGGCGGCGGTGGAGGCCACGCTAGGGGTGCTGATGGCGAAACTGAGCGGAGGGAACCTGATCCACGACGTGGGCTACATGGAGAGCGGGTTGACGACCTCTTACGAGATGATCGTGCTGACCGACGAGCTGGTGGCCATGACGGAGCACCTGATGAAGGGGATCGAGGTCAGCCCGGACACGCTGATGGTGGAGGAGCTGGACGAGGTGGGGCCGGGCGGCCAATTCCTGGACAGCCGGCAGACGGTGAAGCGCTTCCGCGAGTTCTGGTTCCCGGGCCTGCTGGACCGCAGGATCCGGCCGCAGTGGCTGGAGGCGGGCGGCACGACGCTGGGGCAGCGGTTGAATGCGAAGGTGAGGGAGATTATCCGGGAGCAGCGGGTCAAGCCGCTGGAGGCGGGGAAGAAGCGGGGGGTGCAGGAGGTGCTGGCGAGGGCGGGAACGCGGATAAACGCGGACGAACGCAGATGAACGCGGACGAGCGCAGATGAACGCGGACGAACGCAGATGAACGCAGATGAACGCAGATGAACGCAGATGAACGCGGACGAACGCAGATGAACGCAGATGGATCTAGGAAAACTGGAACGTGGATGGATCAGCAGGCTACGAAGACTGGAACGCGGATGAACGCGGATGGATCTGCGAGGACGGGAACGCGGATAAACGCGGACGAACGCAGATGAACGCGGATGGATCTATGAAAACTGGAACGTGGATGGATCAGCAGGCTACGAAGACTGGAACGCGGATGGATCTGTGAGGATTGGAATGCGGATGGATTAGCAGGCTATGAATGAATTTGTGTCAAGGGGTGATGGGATGAGCAGGACTGGTATGGCCTTTGCCGAGCGTGTCATGCACCTGGTCCCGGAAGGGGCCTATTATATGCTGGCCCGCGCGCAGGCGCTCGAAGCGGAGGGGCGGGAGATCATTCACCTGGAGATTGGGCAGCCGGACGTAGCGACCTTCGAGAACGTCGCGGCGGCCGGGATGCGGGCGATCCAGGAGGGGTATACGCGCTACACGCCGCCGGCGGGCATTCCGGCGCTGCGGCGGGCGATTGCGGAGGACGCGGGGCGGCGGCGGGGCATGCAGGTGGAGCCGGCGCAGGTGGTGGTGGGGCCGGGGGCCAAGCCGGCGCTGTTTTTCCCGACGCTGGCGCTGGTGCGCCCGGGCGACGAGGTGCTGTACCCCGATCCGGGGTTCCCGACCTACGCGGCGATGATCGGGGTGGCGGGCGGCGTGCCGGTGCCGGTGCCGCTGCGCGAGGAGGAGGATTTTTCGTTCGACCTGGCGGCGTTTGACCGGTTGGTGAGCGAGCGGACGCGCATGGTGGTGCTGAACTCGCCCAGCAACCCGACGGGTGGGGTGCTGGGGTTGGCGGCGCTGGAGCACATCGCCGAGGTGGCGCGGCGGCGCGACCTGTGGGTGCTGTCGGACGAGATCTATGCGCGCCTGGCGTTCGACGGGCGGCCGGCGCCCAGTATCGCCAGCCTGCCGGGGATGCGTGAGCGGACGATCATCTGCGACGGCTTCTCGAAGACGTACGCGATGACCGGCTGGCGGTTGGGGTACGGGATCATGCCGGAAGCGCTGGCGGAGCGGGTGGAGCTGTTGTTGACGCACTCGATCGGCTGCACGGCGGCCTTTACGCAGCAGGCGGGGCTGGAGGCGTTGCAGGGGCCGCAGGAGCAGGCGGAGGCGGTGGTGGCGGAGTACCAGCGGCGGCGCGACGTGCTGGTGGCCGGGCTGAATGGGATGCCGGGGGTCACGTGCCGCACGCCGCAGGGGGCGTTCTACGTCTTTCCCAACGTGAAGGCATGCGGGCGCACGTCGAACGAGATGGCGGATTATCTGTTGGGGGAGGCGGGGGTGGCGGTGTTGCCGGGCAGCGCGTTTGGCGCCTATGGGGAGGGGTATCTGCGGCTGTGCTTTGCCAATTCGATGGAGAATATCGAGAAGGCGCTGGAGCGCATGGCGGGGGCGCTGGGCGGGCTGGCCAGGTAGGCCATTTCGGCGACGGTGTGGAGGAGGACGGTCTTGCCGGAGCCGCGCTCGCCGCTGGGCCAGAGGTAGCCGACGACGTTGAAGGTGTCGAGGAGCCAGGTGGCGAGGACGTAGCAGGCGACAAGTTCGGCCATGGTGCGCTGGTCGGCGAGGGAGCGGTCAAAGTCCACGAAGCGGGTGACGATGCCGGCGAGGCGGTTGAGGACGTGTGAGGAGGGATTTGCACAGAGCGGGGATAGGGGTATACTAAAAACCGGCGCTGTGCGCCGAGGAGTTGGAGCGGTACTGGGGCGCGGTTCTTGATGAGGAGTGAGAGAGATGAGGTTTTCGCGTATCGCGCTGGAGAACTGGCGTAATTTTGGGCAGGTGGACGTGGCGCTGCAGAACCGGGCCTTTCTGGTCGGCCCCAACGCCTCCGGCAAGTCCAACTTTTTGGATGCGTTCCGCTTTCTGCGCGACGTTGTGACTTCAGGCAGTGGCTTCCAGAAGGCGGTGAGGGATCGAGGGGGAGTGTCGCGTGTGCGCAACCTGGCGGCGCGACGCTATCGAGACGTCGTCATTCAAGTAGCCTTACAAGAAGAGGAAGAGATCGCCTGGCGCTATCGAATTGCGTTTGCGCAGGGCAAGGCGGATGAGACCATCCAGGGGCAGCCGGTGCTGAAGGAAGAGAAGGTCTGGCGTGGTGGCGACTTGATTCTGGATCGTCCTAGCGAGGAGGACCAGGCTGACGAAGCCCGGCTGCGACAGACCTATCTGGAGCAGACGATTGCCAACCGGGAGTTCCGCGAGATTGCCGATTTCTTCGGCTCGATCCACTACTACCACATTGTGCCGCAACTGGTGCGTGACCCGGAGCGCTCGATAGGGCGGCGAGCAGACCCTTATGGGGGCGATTTTCTGGAACAGATCGCGGGCACACAAAAGCCCACCCAGGAGACACGGCTTCGGCGCATCCTGACGGCGCTCAAGGTCGCCATCCCTCAGCTCAGCACGCTCAAGTTGGAGAAGGACGAGCGAGGGGTCCCTCACTTGTATGGGAATTACGAGCACTGGCGTCCTAAAGGGGCCTGGCAGACGGAGGCGGATTTCTCCGATGGCACGCTGCGACTGATGGGGTTGTTGTGGGCGCTACTGGATGGCACAGGCCCTCTTTTGCTGGAGGAGCCAGAACTGTCGCTGCACCCGGAAATCGTGCGCCATATCCCGCAGATGATGTTGCGTGTTCAGCGGGGGCGTGAAGGCACGATCCGGCAGGTGTTGCTGAGCACACATAGCAGCGATCTCCTGCGCGACGAGGGCATTGCAGCCGACGAGGTGCTGCTGTTCATCCCCTCCGAGGAAGGCAGCGAGGTGAAAGTGTGTGCCGACCTCGCCGACGTCTGCCAGTTGCTGGAGGCGGGCCTCAGCGTGGCCGAGGCGGTCATTCCTCGCACGCAGCCAGTCAACGCCGTCCAGTTCTCGCTCCTATAAGATTGAGGCTGTATGCAACCGGTCACGCCTCCTGTCAACGTGCTCGTCGAGGGCATCACGGACGAAGCTGTCGCCCGCCGCCTGCTCGCGTACGCCGGGCTGACCTGTGGCACTGTGTACGGCAAGAGCGGCAAAAGTGCCCTACTTGAACGTCTTCTCAATTACAACCAGGCGGCGCGATTTGCGCCGTGGTTCGTCGTCGTGGACCTCGACCAGGACGCCGAGTGTGCCCCGCCTCTTGTGCGCAGCGTCCTCCCTGATCCAGCCGCCTGTATGTACTTTCGCGTCGCCGTGCGCGCCGTCGAATCCTGGCTTCTGGCCGACGCCGAGCGGCTGGCCGCCTTCCTGGGCGTGCCTGCCACCAGTATCCCGCCTGATCCTGACGCGGAGTCCGACCCCAAGCGCACGCCGATCGCCCTGGCCCATCGCAGCCGAAGAAGCGCGATCTGCGAGGACATCGTGCCCCGCCGGGGAAGCGGCAGCCGCGTGGGCCCTGGCTACGCTGGTCGCCTGATCGAGTTCGTGATGACTGCGGAAGACCGGTGGTGCCCCAGCGCTGCCGTCCAGCGTTCCGATAGTCTGCGGCGCTGTGTAGAAGCGCTGCGAGCACTCGGAACGGGACTGTGCGAGCGAGGGTGACGAATATCATCATTTCTGTATGCAGAAAGACTAACAATGCCGGTAGGAACAGCCGCGAATGAATTTGTGGCCTGGTACCGGAAACACGTTAAAACGCTCTAACGTAAAAACCGCACTTTAAGAACTATCTGGGGGCGCTATCCCCCAGGCTGCTTCGAATTCTGACAAAACGTTGGCACGCTGATGACGCCAACGGTGACGTTGCCGGAACTGTTCCTGACG
>Ga0307377_10000493_pt1 | contig 52740 bp, 62 predicted proteins | sample TR3MG_FD_202535 | JGI IMG/M metagenome (GOLD analysis project Ga0307377, IMG submission 202535) | Soil microbial communities from Risofladan, Vaasa, Finland - TR-3 | ecosystem: Environmental > Terrestrial > Soil > Coastal area > Acid sulfate soil | place: Finland: Risofladan, Vaasa | collected... | reverse complement strand
CAATTCAAAAATGTCGGCACCCAAAGACACGGCCAAGTCGCCAATGGCTTCCGCCGTGGTGTTGTCAATCGGCGTAAGATTGACACCCAATATCTGCGCCAACTCACGCAACGGCACACCCAACTCTTGTGCCAGGGTTAACACCGACACATTCAGAACCCGCGACAAGTCACGTAACGTAGCCGCCAGGTCAAGAGCCTGAAGATAACGTTGCAATGCTTTGGTCTGTTCATCAATTGCGGTAACAATGGGATCAACGATTCCTGCGTTTTTGTCTTCTTCTTCTTTGATGAATTCAGGAACGTTTGCCGGGATCTTAACGCTGTTCAAAGCTGCCAGCACCATATCAAAAATGTCGGTATATTGTTGGCCGCTGGCGAACATGAACCGCGCTTCTTCCAACAGGGCTTGCGCAGCATCCGGTAACGCCGCTGCCGCCTCCACATCACCCGCCTGTGCTTTGGCAAGGATTTCATTGAATTGCTTTTGGGCTTCGGATAACTGTTCCGCCGGGGTCAGCGTTGTCAGATTTTCGTCCAGCAACAATTGTTGGGTGTAATCGTAAATGTCTTCCAGTGCGCGTTGCCACTCGGTGAACACGCTGTTGGCGACTTCTCTAGTTTCTTCTAGACCGTCGTTGATGGGGTCACCGTATGTGCTATCTTCCCCAAACAGTTGTTGTACCAGCGACAACACACTCAAGGTGAGTTCAGCCGCCATCCGTTTCAACTGCATATTAAAGGCACGGGTGATCATGGCGTATTCTTTCTGGGTGGCGTTCAACGCTTTGGCCGCGTCCATTGCTTCGTTGAAAGAGTTCTTCAGCGCACGCAATTGGCTGCTGTCACCGATGCCAATAAAGGCACCAACGATGTCGGCAAACTCGCGTGCCTGTGCCGCCAGGTCCTCGGTGCCTTCTTCCATCAAACTATAATACTCGTCCAGCACCGGGGCCAGTTCCAGCAACATCGCTATCTGTCTGCGGCCTTCTTCGGTCGTTGCGTCCAGCGTCATCATCAGATCAAAAATTGCATCACGTGTTTTCGGCAGCGTCAAGCCCACGCCTTCAAAGGCACGGGTGACTTGGTTCGTGATGAATTCCAGCTTCTGTTCTTCGCTGGCGAACAGGTCAAAGAAAGTGGTGAACATGCTGATGAAGTTTTCCACGCCGCCAGTGAGTTCAACCAAGCCCACCGCGATTTGCGCAAACAACTCAGGGTCAGCGGTATCAATAACGAAGCCCAAGGCATCGACCGCTTCCCGGAACACCTGTACCGACGTTGCCACCCGCACCAGGGTTTCACCCAGCCCTTCGCCCACCTTTTGAAATTGCCCAATGAACGGCACAACGTCTCCAGCCAAGTCATCAAAAATCTTTGAGAATACCGCTATAATTGCCTCTTGCTGTTCTTCACCGCTAAGTCCTTCGAGGCTGATTTTTGTCGTTGCTATTTCAAACTTCGATATGCGTTCCTCTATGAGGTCCAGCGGTAGCCCTAAAGCAACAGCCGCCTCCATTACGGTTTGCCCAATGGCGCCGAATACAAGCGCCAGTTGCGCGCCGATTTCATCCGGTAAACCTTGCGTTGTAGTGTGTTCTTTCCAGCCGCCAAGCCACCATTTTTTCGTCTTGTAATCTTGAAACGCCTGCACCAGAACTTCGTTCGACAAGTCGCCAAGCGTGCCACCGATTATTTGTATCCCTTGGTCTAATACCTTAGATTTACTGCCGATTATTTTTCCGAGTATCTTCCCGACAATGCTGCCAAATAACGCGCCAAGCACCGCGCCAATAGCCAAGCCGATCGGTCCACCAAGTATTGCGCCATAAACCGCGCCAGCATAAGCACCGAGACCACCGCCAGCAACAGCGCCAGCGGTTTCAAAATCAAAACCCTTGGGCAACCCACCGAAACTGGTATCGCCTACACCACCGCGCACCAATTGTGTTGACGCGCCACCCACCCCGGCTGTGAGACTTTGCAAGGCGTTGAGCATGCCCCGGTTTATACCGACTAGCTCTGTGGTTGCCTTCGCGGTAATTTCGGATGCGTTCAAAATAGATTCTGATTTGGCTTCGGCATCCCCTAGCACACTTCCCGTCCCTTGAGTTTCCTGCCGCGTGCGTTCTGCTACTGCGCTGCCGGATGCCCCGGTGGACACACCCATTGATCCGATCATTGCCGCCACACCCAGTGCACGCGGAATTGCTGACCAGACATCTCCACCGGCAAGTTGCTTAATGACCGCCTGAATACCCAGCGCAACATTCAATAATTGAATGACTGAATTCAGCATTAGCGCCTGGCGGGAATCTTCGTCGTAAGAATCGCGCAGACTTTCCAAGGTGGTCAACCAGCCGCGGGCGGCTTCCTCGAAAGAATCACCCCATTTCCCAGCGGCAAATTCCGCCTCATTCAATGCTTTCTGTAATCGATCCCAGCGTTCCGGGTCGATGTCCCCGTCAACATAAGCTTGGAACGCCTCGTTATAGGTGTCCTGCCAATCCTGCAATGCGCCCATGCTTGGAATCAGTGAACGTTCCAGCGCATTGAAAGCATTCTCCGCTTCCTCAAGCCCGTCAACGAATTCCATATTTGTTTCGAGAGTGGCTTTGATGGTGAAGTTCATTTCCCTCAGCTTGAACGCCTCTTCCCCGTAAGCTGCCAGGGCCAGCGCAGACTTGTCGAGTGCTTTGGCAAGCATTTCGTATTCTTTGGCATTAATAGCTTTTGCATCAAATGCCTTCTTCAGCAATACTTTCGCGGCCGCCAATGCTTTCACCGCTTTGCCGGTTGGGTCTAGGACGCCGCGCAAAGTTTCAAACGCCTTGGCTTCCTCCGGTGTCAACTGGATTAGCGCCGCCTCTGTGTCGAGCAATTCTAGCATTCCCGCATTGACGTCGTCCAAGGAACGGTCAACCCCACTGGCCAGTTCTACTATAGAGGCATTAACACCATCAACGAGCGCGAAGATCCCGGCCAACCTAGTTTCAAGTTCAGCGTTGAGTTCTGCACTGCTTTTGCGAGCGTCCTCTATTGCAGCATCCACTTCTTCCGTGTTAGTAGTATCAACACCCGTGTTAAGGAAATTCATACCGGCCATCGCATCGTCCCACCAGTCTTTCGGGGACATTTCGGACAGCCGTGTTAAGGCGTTGTCAATTGTATTGATGAACTGAATTATCCCGTATTCCGCTTTCAGGAATCCGGCCACCATCAGCAACACATACTTAGTGACCAGGAGAATAAATGTTGCTATAGCTTGCATGCCCCTTTGTAACGGTGTTAACCCTTCCGCGTCTACTTCCAGCAACACTTCAAGCAGGGACCTGAATGCAGGCACCAACGCCTGCCCCAAATCTTCTGACGCTTGGGTGAAATCACGGCGTAGGAAATCCATTTGGTCACTTGTAGAAAGTACAGCGTCGTCGGTGGCCTTGAGTGCGTCGCTCGCGTCTCGTGTGATCGCAATGAATAAAGCTTGCGCCCGTGCCGTCCGGGTAAGTTCTTCACCCACACCAATCAAGCCTTTCTCATAGGCAAGGGATTTCAACCGGGCTTGGGTTGCGTCGATACCGTACTTTTGCAACTGCTGGGAAGAACCGGCCAGGGCAGATTGGATATCCTTGAGTACGACGTCCGCCTTAGTCTTGTTGAAAGTCGCGATAGCGCCGGACATCTTGACAGCCTCAACCGAGAAGTTCGCGGCTTCCTCACGTGCCATCCCCATTGGGACAAGCACCGTCTGAATACCGGACGCAAGTTCACGGGCTTGTGAAACTGTGATGGGGATCGTTTTGGTCAGTGCTATCAGCTCGTTGTTAACCTTCTCCACCGACCCGCGGAACACCATTTGAAACTTATTGGCAGTCTCTTCTACCGCTATGCCGAGTCGCAAAGAATTGGCCGCCAATCCGGTCATGGCAACAATGGACCACTTGATAGTCTTACCCAGGATCTTTCCATACCGTTCGGCAGACTTTGCTAGTCGCGCTTGAGCGTCGGCAGATTTCTCCGATGTTTTGCCTAAATCGTCAACAGCACCTTCAGCGTCATTCGCGGCTTCCGTCAGGTTCTCAAGATCCTTGGTGGCCTTGATAGCGCCCGTGCTGTCGACCGAAAATCCTAGCTGTGCAAGATCAACTGACATCACTTACTCCTTTTGCGATCCGACTCTTCCTTCTCACGGTCACTCCGCGCTTTGCGTTCGTCGGCGATCGCGGCCATCCATGCATTATCCATTTGGATCAACCAACCAATTTCTTCCGGTGACACAAACTTTCCAAACAACGAAATCCAAGCACAAATTTCGCTATAAGAAATCGGAGCCAGGTTATCAAACCCCGGTGGACGGCGTGTGTTAAGTTCCCACCACCATTTCCAAACATGATCCCCGCATTCGGGGACAGCGGGTTGCTCCGGCGTCTCAGCCCCGGCCTGTTCGTTATACTCTTTACGAGTAACTTCAACAGGACCGCCTCTGGCAGCAACCTTATGTCCCCAATTGAGTTCATAGCGGGCATGCCACGCCAGGCAATCGCCTAGCTGTTCTCCGATCTCGATAAAAAATCGTCAAGGCTTCCAATCTCCTCGTCAATGAATGATTTCAAATGGTAACTCAAAGTCTCATCATTCAGTAGCGTCTTGAGTTCCCGCTTCGTGAAAGCTGGTCGCCCGGCTTCTTCGTCGACGCCATTTTCCCATTTCCACCCGGCGACGTGTGCAATCCGCAACGTGTCTTCATGCGCCGTCACCAGGGCTTGATACTGACTGGTCTTTCTTTTCAGTGTCAAGTCACGAATCTTGGCTTGGAATCTACGCATCACTTCCTGCACTTCCTGTGCGGATTCGTGACGCAATTCAAAGAACCAACCCGTTGATGTTCCTGCCGGTTTGAATTCTACTTCCCGGTTGACGGTCTGCACTGCATTTTTGATTTCATTTAAGTTCATTTCATTTTCCTCATTACGTTAAAAGGTTCCCGGTCCTGATGAACCGGGAACAATACTCAGCACCCGTTATACTGAGGTTGCTTCTACAACTTCAGGCGGCTGTTGGAGCCCAAGCGTGAAAATGACATGCTTGAAATCTTCGTTGCCGCCCTTGGTGCGTTGCGGACCCGTTACCAGACCGCGATTGTATTCTTCGCTGCCATCGGCCCATTGAAACAAGAACGCATACGAGCTGGTGTTATCGTATGCCGCAGCAGCCACCATCAAATCCATTCCCGCTGATGCGGTATCCTGGAATTCGACATTCGGATCGCCCGCATTCGCTTCACCCTTGCCTTTGCAAACCACCGGGCGATCCCACGTGCTGTCGCTAACGACATTCTGTGTGATACCCGTTGGGTCACTGGTTACAAGGTTCGGGATTTCCGTATAGCTCAATCCCAGGAATTCTGACAGCGTCAGATCAAGATTGGTGGCAGTCGTCGAAATCGAAAACGTACCTCCAAAGTTTGTTGCACCACAACTTGCCATGATTAAATCCTCCAGTTAATAAAAAATGGTTTCGCGAAACCCATTTCAGGGGCATCATTCATTTATGTTAAGCCTTTATACGGTATCGTAACCGGAATAAAAAGCTTGCTGGAATCTTCAACTACAACAGGTGACTGCCAAGGACGCTTGCGCACCCGTACAGGCCCAAGTTGAGATCCTTTTGGGAAGAACGCAATCAAAGCGTCGGCCAGCTCCGACGGCTCAATAACACCCTGTCCCGGTCGAAAATAAACTAATATTTGTACAAAGCCGCGGGTATCAACGCATGAATCATTGTCCCACGCAATATCATTCGGCTCATTAGGAAAGACACTCGGCAGCAACCACATACCCGTCTGCGGCGGATCATTTTGGACGCCAGGATAAAGGATGGCTGGCTGCGGTACATACACGAACGTCTCCAGCAACTGGAATGCCGTTTCTGTAATGTCGGTGGTGCTCATGCAACCTCCCTGAAGATGCTGTAATTATACGCTAAATCCCCAATCCACTTTTTCAACACTGTGCCGTCGTCTGGTGACCCAAAATTCTTGCGGTGCCCGACACCGATACCTGGTCGTCCTGGCAAGCCTTTTATCCCCACTACATTTGCGCTATTAAGCAACCGTTTGGTGCCTGTGTACCTTTGCCAAAGCAAGAAGTCGATACGGGTGCTAAAAGCCTTACAGGTGGCTTTAAACGCATCTAGCGCCTTTCCTCTTGCCCCGGTTGAGCAAAGCGATGCGTGGCGCGTTCCGGGCAACACACGATAGCGATTTTCTGCAACGTTATAATATCTCGAAACCTTTTCGCCCACCAGGTCTGAATTCTCAAGAGCTTGTACCAAATTCAAAACGTGCCCCGGCAAATAAACGTCGTCGTCCTCTAGCACCAAAACAGCAGCGTCATCCGGCACGTGCCCCAATCCCGCCGCCAGGCTTATCGCTTGAGTATTCATTCCGGGCTCCCACAGCCAATCAGGATGAATGAACTCAACCCGGATACCGTTGCGCATTTTTGGCACGTGTGAAAACGGATAACAATCGTCGACAATAATCCAAGTCAGTTCACCGCAATATGTTTGCTCGTTGAGATATTCGGCAAGCAACGCCAACCCTTCGGATCTGTTCCCTGTGGGTGTGAGTGCGTAAACGTTCACAAAGCAACCCCCAGCAACTGATCGACGGTATCTTCGACCCGATGATGCTTGATAACGTGATCTCGCAGCGTTTTTGATTCCATTGCCGATTCAATCGCCTGGCGCACATTCTCAACCGTCGGTGCGGTGCCGCCACGCCCGGAATAATTGCGGGTCATCGCGCTTTCAATATCCAAGTCCATCAATGGGCCTTGATACGCGCTGCGATGGTCACACAGCACCACCGGCACGTCACACGACATCGCTTCCAGCGCGGCACGGCCGGTTGCCAGTACACAGCCGGATTTTTGCAACACGTTACGCACGGCATTTTCGTTCTGATCGCGCAAATGGTGGTAAGGCATTTCCATCGCTTGTGCGATGTTGCGCACGAACGGCAACCCGGCGCGATAGCTGAAGCGAGTCAGATTGATTCGCAAAGGCCATTGCCCTGGCGACCAGAACGCGGTGTCGATAGGTTGACGAATAATCGGCCCTTCGCCGTGCCAGTGGTCGCGGATTTCTTCGGAAGTGAAGACCGTCAAATCGTTTGTGGCGGGCTTTTCTGCCGGGATGATACCGTGGCATATGTTTAAGGTTTTACGACACCACGCGAACGCTCGTGATGTGTCAGACGCGTTGGCGATTATACCCAAGTCGAACCCGCCGACCGGGATGCCTTGTTCCGGCCCCCATGTCGTCACATCGTATCCGCGCAACGTCAGTTCATTCGCCACCGTACGACACCACGATTGAACGCCGCCGATCGGTCGGCTACCGTGCGGTGCGTGCTTGGCGGCGAGTAGGATTCTCATGCCGTATTATCCGCGTTCATCGTCACACGTTTCGTGTGCTCGGTTCCTGCTACCGGATTCCCGGTTCCGTCATCCAGCGCGACGGTAATATCGACAACCGCTGTCAAATATTCGCCGGGGTAATTTGCATCTGCGTCGAGGTCGATCGTCGCGTTATACAAATCAATCCACACGCCGGGATTCGGCCCTGTATATTTCCACGAAAGCCGACCAGTGTCGCCAGAAACATTTTCATATTTCACAATAAACGGTGAAGGGAATGATAATGTAACGCACCTCCAGTCAATGACATGGGCAAACGCTTCGCCGGTGTCTCCGGGAGGGACATTGTAAAAGCACGATGAATCATAAGGTTCCACGGTTAACCCATTTGAGCCGGGGTAAAAGTACAGAAAGCAATATGCGCTCTGATTGTTCGAGGTCGTTTGCGGATTGCTGCAAGTTGCTGTAAATGGACTAGCACTCCAGACAATCGCGTCGAATCCCATAACGGCAGGAAGAACAGTACACCGCCGGAAATGACAGCCGGATGTGCCCGCGTTGGTTCCATCAGAATACAAGCCGCAGCGGGTTTCTGTATTGAACGCGCTGTCGGTATAAGTGACTTGAATCGGTTCGATGGCGATGCCGGGGTTGCCTTCGTCGATGTCATATGCTCCGGTGATATTGTCGCCTACAAATTCCAAGCGCATAGCCTTGAATTGCGACCAAGCAAGTGGGCCGTATCCGGTCATCGTATAAGTGGCAACGGTGGTTGGCGTCCCGGCCAACATTTTGATCAAACTCAATACCGGGTTCGCCGTCAGTATGCCGTCCGCTTGCAATAGCCAAAAGTTTTCTGAATCCTGAACGCGCCCAAGGATTCCAAAACCACCCTCGCCGCCGAAGCCATAGTCCACTCCGACACCGAACGAAAAGTCAGTAATCAAGGTATCCAGAACACTGATGGCACCGGGGAAAGCGGTCGTTCCGTCAACGGTTGCATAAACGTTATTTGATGCAATGCGAAATTGCCCGGCATCGTAATTTGATTCGGCTTGGTATAAGTCAATCCAAGGTGTTGTTCCAGTGGATGTATAGGGGTTGCGATACAGGTTCGGCGTGTGCGTGTTCAAAGCGCGATTTGTGTCGGTGAACTCATCACGCAAAATGGTTTCCTTATAACCACGATAAGCGTAAAAGGTGACGGGTTTCGTAACAATGGTTCCGGTTATGGGGTTGCCTGCGCCGTCGCCTTCAGCAATGGAAATATTTATCAGTGCGGAAACCGCCAAGCCATTTTTGCGGCTGTCATCGACTTCGATTCTCCAATAAGTATTGTAATCCCACCACTGTCCAAACCGGGTTGCATTTCCATTGATGTAATTATTATCGGCAACGCCGGTTGTAGAAATAATGTCTGCCTTGAAAACGATTTGGCCGTAGGATACGAAATCGCCGTAAAATGGCGGGTATACCAGCCATGGATAACCCGGAAGGGTGCCATAATAATATGCCCCGTCCAAATATTGAAGTTCAAATTGAGCAACCGCAAAACCAGAAACGGGCCAATTATCTGCGATGGTATAAAAGCAATAAGCCGGGGTCGCCCAACTTTCCAGCAGGGCGGCTATCGGCGATTTGATCAGCATCTGTGTCATGTTACCAACTCGTCCAAATTACATAACCGATAAAGGTGACTTTCAACCATTGACCGGCGGCAGTTGAACCGACGCCATTCACGTCAATGGTGATCACTGAACCTGTGTTCAAAATCGTATAAGGCGTGACCGGATTCCCCGCGGTTGATTCACTGGTCAACGTGCCGTCTGGGATGATCAAGCCACCACTTTGTAAAACGGAATATCCACCTTCCTGAATATCCAGCACGATGTCGGCACCGGTCGGGGCAACGAACACTTCGGCCCGTGCGTCCAATAGTACGAATGAGTACGGCATTGGGAAATACTCAACAACATCCTCAACGACGAGGTCCACACCTTTGCCGGTGCAACCGACGACGAACGCTTTCAATTCAGCATCTTCAATCGCACCTGCGACTATGGCAAAGTTCGTGTTGACCGTTTGAAACGCTGTCCGACCAGGATCGCCGGTGTTATCACCTGGCGCTGAGCCGACATTGACGGCGGTAAGTGTTAACGGCATTTCATCGCTCCAATACGTTGAAGTTGACAGTTCGGCTTTGCTTGCGGCCCGCTGTCATGGTTATCTGTACGGTGACCGCGCTGTCCGCACCTGTAGCGCCACCACTGACCCGGAAGGTGACGAGACCCTGTGGCGTTGAAGTCAGCAGCGCCCCGGTCACACCAACCGCGCTGACGTTGGCAGCGGATAAGCTGTCGGTCGTTCCGACCACCGCGGTCATATCAAGCGTGATGTCGTTGATATCGTCCGGGTCGTGTGGCAGCGTCAACCCCTGCTTCCATGTGACTGTTGTATGAGTTACCATGAATTTCCCCGCGCATTGCGCACTATGATATTGATACTGTCGGAAGGAACTTCCACGTTGACGACGTCCGATTCGACCACTATATTGATCACCGGCTGGCCATATACCGTCTGCAAGAAGGACAGTACATCCGTGTTTTCCGATGCTGCCAAGTCACCAAAAATCAGCCCAGCCCCAACGAAAGCCATTTGGTCGGGCAGTTCACTGGTGGCAACGTCACCAACGACAAGCACAACACCCGTCGCGTTGGCTGTGTCTTGAGCCTCTGTCGCAGCCAAGTCACCTGTCGTTATGTCAGTGAGCTGGCCAGCAATAGACGCCGTATCCTGAGCCTCTGTCGCAACCAAATCACCCAGCACGTAAACGTTGCCAATCAGCGCCGCAACATCCACGATCTCTGTGACCGCCAGATTGCCGATAACCGCGAAGCCACCATTGAACGCCGCGATATCTGGTTGCTCTGTTAAAATGGCGTCTCCAGCAATCGCAACCACACCTGTTACAACAGCGCTGTCGGCAGCTTCCGTAGCAACTAAATCACCAGCAACCTTGATAACCCCGGCAATGGCCGCGCTGTCCTGGCTTTCCGTGACGGCTAAAGCACCGAGGATACCGCTACTTCCATTCAGCGCGGCAACGTCCTGGTCCTCTGTCGCTGCCAAATCGCCTTGGACAACCACCTTGCCCGCAAGGACCGCGGTATCCTGTTGTTCCGTGGTTGCCAGGGTACCGGTCACCAGTACCACGCCAGACACCACCGGGACGTCTGGGCTTTCCGTTACCGCAACGCTGCCAACGACCGGTACAACGCCAGCCAAGGCGGCTATATCGCTGCCCTCTGTAACAGCAAGATCACCGGCTACCGAAAACGTCCCCGAGAAGAACACTATGTCCGCTGTTTCTGTCGCTGCCAGATCACCTTGGACGGCTACCTTGCCTGTGAGGGCAGCGGTGTCGGGTGTTTCACTTGTGACCAGTGAACCGGCAACTACCGCCTGTCCAGCCAGCGCCGCCGCGTCAGGGGTTTCCGTGGCCGCTAGATCCGCCTTGGTGATAACCAACCCGGCGGCAGCGAACGTGTCAGGTGTTTCGGCAGCAGCCAAATCTCCAGCCACAATCACTTGACCAGCTGCAGCCACCACATCAGCAGATTCTGTAACTGCCAAATCGCCAGCCACAGTAATCGCGCCGGTGGCATCCACTGAATCTGGTTGTTCAGTAGTGCCAAGCGTCCCGGAAATAATAACGTCACCAACCACGGCCAACGTGTCTTGCCCTTCCGTGGTATCTAGGTCACCAGCAACCACCACCTGACCAGTAATGGCCGCGGTGTCCTGTCCTTCTGTGACGGCAAGGTCTCCCACGATTTGCGAAGCGCCTGTGAAGGCGGCGGCGTCCTGGGTTTCGGTTGCGTCAATATTACCGGAAACAATAAGACTGCCATCGGCGGCAAACGTGTCGGTCTGCTCGGTGGCAACCATGTCACCTTGAACTACAATGTCACCCAGTACGGCGATCGTGTCTACTGGTTCAGTGGCAGCAAGGTTGCCCGTAACAATCACATCACCGTCGACCACAACAGTGTCGGGTTGTTCGGTGGCATCAAGTGTACCGTTCGTCGGTAGTACGCCCGCAGCCGCAAGGGTGTCGGATGTTTCAGTTACTGCCAAGTCGCCTGCAATAACAACAACCCCGGCTGCTGCCAAGACGTCGGGTGTTTCAGTTGCAGCGATATCACCCTGTACGGCCACCGCACCAGCAACTGCAAGGACGTCTGGTTGCTCGGTGGCATCTACGTCCCCACTGACCAGGATTTCACCGTTGGCGGAGAAGGTGTCTGTGCCTTCGGTAACCGCTAAGTCACCGGTGTTGGGTAAGTCGCCATCAGCGGCAAAGGTGTCCGTGACTTCCGTAGAAGCCAAATCACCTTGAACCAGGACCGCACCAGCAACAGCTGCCGTGTCTACTGCTTCTGTCGTGTCAAGCGATCCTTGGACAAGCACAATGCCAGCCGCGGCCAGCACATCGGGATTTTCAGAAACAGCCAGATCACCCTGAACCAGCACCACACCCGCAGCGACCAGCGCATCCGCGCTTTCCGTAACAGCTAGATCACCGGTAGTTATAACCAGCCCGTCGAGACTTGCCGTGTCCTGGGTTTCCGTTACCGCCAGATCGCCCGCAACGATGACGTCACCGGTGAACGCTGCCGTGTCATTGTTTTCCGTAGTACTTAAATCGCCCTGGACAATAACCTGACCGGCAAAGGCTGCGCTGTCCGTGGCCTCGGATACTGCCAAGTCGCCCTGAATGAAAACGTCGCCCGTTGCCGCCAGGGTATCCGCTGCTTCTGTTACCGCCAGGGTACCGTGAATTGCCCCATCAGCTAGGGTCAGCGCGGCAAGCGGGCTGGGTTTCGGCGGTTGCCTCCAATATGGGCGAAATACAGACATCGGCTTTTAGCTTTCAGACTCAAACACGATGTAACCGCCGAACGTGACAGAATCGGTCGGTGTCGTTGCCAATTCCAGCGTCATGCGTCGTGACGGCGCTACCACCGGGCGCGTTTCGGGTGTCCAGATCATCTGGAACGGAATGCGAACATTCCAATACCACGCATAATGTTGGACAATAGTCCCCGCTGTGGCTTTCGTCGTGTTGGTGTCCTTCAATGTGCCACCGAACGCGGTATCACCGAACATTCGCGGAATAGCCGTCATGGTATTGCCGCCTGAACCGGTAGTGGTTTGCCCTTGTTTTAACAATAACAAAAGCATTTCTTCTTCCGCGTCTTTGATTTCAAGCAACTGGCTGATGCCGATTTCATGCACGATGACAGTTGCCGTTGACGGCGCAACCAATTCGATCAAATCCACTTGGACAGTTTCGGCCTGCCCGTTGAATGATGCCGTGTATATTCTGCCCATGTTGTTACCTCACTAGGAAGGGCGCGTATCGTTGCGCCGGGTTATAAATAAATGCTTTGCCGGTTGCAATACTTATGATATTCACAAACGGCCCAACTTCGGTGTAACTGTCCAGTATCACTAGCCGGAACTGTAGTCTGTCACTAGCGGTTAAATCCGCAGCAACCAACTCTATTGTAAATTCATATTCTGCTTCATCTGTACCCGTAAAGGTGGTCGAGCCTGCCAACCCATCCTCACAAACGCCGTTGTTGTTTGTTACAAACGTCCCCCCGCCTATCTGCTGAGTAGTATCTGCACCGTCTGTTAGATTCGTGCTATTGAATGCTTTGGCAAGAGACGAACTGGTTGTGATGTTAGTCCATACAGGGTTGGGTGATGAACCTATTTTTCCTGATTGACCTACAGCTACATATAATCCGTTACCGTAAGTAACACCGTAAACATCATCCGAACCAAAACTAGGAGTAGTAGCCTGTGTCCACACATCACCATCAGTGCTGTAAGCTATCTTTCCTGAAAGACTTACAGCTACATATAGCCCATTACTGTAAGTAACACCGCGAATAGTATCCGTACCAAAACTAGGTGTAGTGGCTTGCGTCCAAGCATCTCCGTCGGTGCTATAGCCTATTGTTCCTGAGCCACCTACCGCTACATATAAACCATTACCGTAAGTAACACCTCGAATAGCAGTCGTACTAAAACTAGGGGTGGCAGCTTGAGTCCAAGCGTCGCCATCAGTGCTATAAGCTATTTTTCCTGAAAGACCTACTGCTACGTATAAGCCATTACCGTATGTGACACCGTAAATAGCAGTTGTAGCAAAACTGGGAGTAGTGGCTTGGGTCCACGTATCTCCGTCGGTGCTATAAGCTATTTTTCCTGAAGCATCTACTGCCACGAATAGTCCATTACCGTAAGTGACACCGTAAATAGCAGTCGTACCAAAACTAGGGGTAGCGGCTTGTGTCCATGTATCCCCATTAGAGCTATAAGCTATTTTTCCTGAAGCACCTGCAGCTACGAATAGTCCGTTACCGTAAGTAACACCGTAAACACCAGACGTACTAAAACTTGGTGTAGCTGCTTGTGTCCACGTATCTCCGTCGGTGCTGTAACCTATTTTTCCTGCAGTACTTACCGCTACGTATAATCCGTTGCCGTAAGTAACACCGTAAATAGTAACCCCAGAAAAACTGGGGGTAGCAGCTTGAGTCCATGTAGCAGGGTCTTGATCAATCCCCACTTCAAGTTGAGGCGCAATGCTGCTTCCCTCATCCCCTAAATTTTGTACCAGAAAACGTAGTCGCTTTTGAACGTTCCCCGCACCGATATTTAATGTTAGAGCCGCATCTGCACTGGCTATTTTTCCTGTGTCACCTACAGCTACGTATAATCCATTAGCGTAAGTAACACCGCGAACAATAGTCGTACCAAAACTTGGGGTAGTGGCTTGTGTCCAACTATCCCCGTCTGAGCTATAAGCAATCTTTCCTGAAGCACCTACTGCTACATATAAGCCATTACTGTAAGTAACACCATAAATAGAAGTCGTACTAAAGCTAGGCGTTGTAGCTTGTGTCCATGCATCTCCGTCTGTGCTGTAAGCAATCTTGCCTGTGAAACCTACTGCTACATATAATCCATTGCCATAAGTGACACCTAAAACAGTAGTCCCACCAAAGCTGGGGGTAGCAGCTTGTGTCCATGTATCTCCATCTGAGCTATAAGCGATTTTTCCTGAAAGACCTACTGCTACAAATAATCCATTACCATAAGTGACACCGCGAATAGTATCCGTACCAAAACTTGGGGTGGTGGATTGAGTCCAACTATCCCCGTCTGAGCTATAAGCAATCTTTCCTGAAGCACCTACGGCTACATATAATCCGTTACCGTAAGTAACACCGTAAATAGTAGTCGTACTAAAGCTAGGCGTTGTAGCTTGTGTCCATGTATCTCCATCTGTGCTATAAGCGATTTTTCCTGAAAAAGCTACTGCTACATATAACCCGTTGCCGTAAGTGACACCGTTAATAGCAGTCGTGCTAAAACTTGGGGTGGCAGCTTGTGTCCAAGCGTCGCCATCAGTGCTATAAGCTATTTTTCCAGCGAAGGATACTGCTACATACAGTCCATTGCCGTAAGTGACACCTTGAATATGATCTGTACCAAAGCTGGGGGTAGCAGCTTGCGTCCACACGTCTGGAATATCGCCAGTTATAAAAGTTGCTGCGCTCTCCGTTCCATCGTCATCACGCCAGTGGAAATCTGCCTGATCGTAAAATGCTGGAGTGAGTACCGAGTAATCAATTTCCAGTTCAAAGGCATCAATGTCGATGTAGAAACCATCACCACCTTTGGTCCTGCTGTAAGCAGTCTGGTCGAGCGTTACTGTAGCCGCATCGTATTCTGCTTTGGTAAAACCAGTGCCTACTGCAATCGTGCGATTTGCGAATCCCGCATTGTTGTCCGTGGTTGCAACCCAGTTTATGTCGTAGGTACTGCCCCCAACGGACAGGCGAAATTGCCACGTTCCTGTATCATCATTATTGGCAGGACAAACCAACCGCGCCCGTACCCGAAACGTGGCTGAACTAACAGAAGTCGGTGTTTCTGTTAAATCGGTAAGTGCCCAAGTTGCTGTGCCCGTCTGTTCATTAATACCTGTGGTATTAACAGAGCCATCAGCATCTGCTACTAACCCATTCGTTCCACCATCATCTATCAGCGTATAGGTATTAGTGCTGAGTATGGTAGCTGGGGAAGCGTTTGCACTGGGGACTAGGTATGCGACAGTCATTACTTCCCGCCTTTACAATCACAGGTGTATGAGGGCCAAGTCTTGCAATCATGCTTCACTTCATTGAAGGGCCAAACAAATTTTTCATACAACGGAATCACGTCTGCCTGGTATTCAGGGCTTGCGATAACCGTATCCCAGTCCTGCCCGTACTGGCGCATTAAGCCGCACACCCAGACACGATCCGGCATGGTATTGGTTTCCAGATACTTGCATTGCTGCCCGTTAAACACGCAGCAAATCGACACTGAATTACCAGAACACATGGTCATCAGATTATCCTATTGGATCATCAGTGCCCGGACCCGCTATCAGTCCAAGTGACGTTGCATAATTGGTCAGTATCGAATAGACCGATTGAACATCAGTCTTGAAGTTCGCAGGCCAATCTGCAAAGTTACCCACCGCAAAAGAAGTGTTGATGACATTGCCATCAGCATCAAAAGATTGCACCTCAAAATGGACATAGATTCCATCAGTATCCACCTCCATACCTGTATCACCGACATTTCGCTTTTGAGGTACTTCAAATCTGAATCGCCAGATAGCCTGTTCGGTTATCGTTTTGACTTCTGGAGTGGTTAATGTTCTTGCCATGATTTACTCCTTATCAGGTCGCAAGGAAGCGTCCACCCATTGCTGAGTGGACACTTTGTGGAATTCAATCCCGCCGATCGGCATTACCTTACCCGTGCGTGATGGTAGCTGAGTTGATGGTCACCGTCTGGCCCGCAGTGATGGACAGCGAGTCCAGGATCACATCCGCAGCAGCCAAGCCAACCGTCAAACCGGTGACGATATTGGAAGCCGCGCCATCGGTGATCCTGGCTTCCGCTGCCGTACCAGTATTATCAGCATTGGTATCCGACTGAGGCATGGTGAACGTCAACACACCAGCAGCCGCGCCAGGTGCGACCGGGTTAGCGAGCGGAATGGTGGCGAGCACTTGAGCGAAACCGGTATCACCGATCTCAAGTTCAGCGGTCGCGCCTAATGCTGTAGTGACCGCATCAAGACGGGTGTTCTTCAAAGTTGCAATGTAAACAACAGACATTTTGTATTACTCCTGTATGTGATTTAAAAATTGATCAATCGTCATGCGTTCAAAACATTTAAGCGCGGTCGCTCTACTTAAATTCACAACCCGGACTCCGCGCTGTTCCAAGTCCTGTGCCGTCCTAGTCATGAGCCGTGGCCACGCTAAAATTCCACCAGCGTTTGCCATGTTGGTGCGCCTGCCATCACTTTCCATTTTTGGATGGTCGGCATGGAAGTGGGCCTTTGCTGCAGTGCGTTGTTGATCGAAGCCGAGTAGGGCGATGTTCTTTGCGCCCTGGTCTACCGCGTACTGGATCGCCATATGACCGGAATTTCCCCCGGTACGCGCCCAACCTTGCCCACGCCACATTTCAATGCCTGGCGCTTTGTGGGTGCGACTTACGCGCTTGCCTTTATACCAAGTTGCCTTTACCGCGTAATGCCGCCACCAAACCGAGTCGGCAGCGAACAGATAGCCAGCCCACGGTGCGAAGAACACAGCGCAGTTGACTGCGACCGCATCGACCTGGCCGCGCAATGCTTCAACGTCATCACGAATGAGTGACGGTCCACACGCAATAATAGCCCACCAGTTAGCCAATAGTCTTCTCCGCTTTCTTAAGTGCTTTCGCCACTGTTACATCCCACTGTTCAATCGCGCCGCGCATAAAGCCGTCGTACGCTTCCCGGTATTTTGCGTAATGGGCGGTCCAGCCAATGTATAAAGTTTCACCCCTGTATGGGTCCCACTTCAAAAGCGTAACCCCAACAGGTTCCCCCACATACTTGCCTATCGCAAATTTCTCTTTCCCTGGGTTGTCCGATTGACCGCTGGGGATATTCCCTACCGCTGCCAGGATGCTAGCTCGTAAGAACCCGGTGTCAACGCGCATCCTTCCATTCCCGCCCTCCAATGCACTTTGCAATATCGCTTCCGGGCTGGCATCGGATTTGATTGCCACACGTTGCGCTTTAGATACCGTCTCCTGGACTGATTCCCTGACAACTGCCCGAAACCGCGCTTCAACCTTCCGCGTGAATGCTTCCACTTGTTGACTAAATTTGTTCATTAATTCGTTGTGTTCCTTTTGCTATGAATAGCGCTTCGTAGTACCAGTCAAAGCTCTTTAATTTTTCAATAGGAACATGTTTCCTTAACATGTCCAATTGCTCTTGCGCGTCTGGCAAAATAGGCGGTCTGCAAAGTTGTTGAGCGTTTAAAAACACCTTGTCAATGTTATCTGGCTGTATCATTTCAAATTACCCACTATTACGTCAATCATTTCCGCGATTTCTGGACGGATTTTTACGAGTCCTTTTCTATCCATTGCCCAAAGAACAAAATGTTCTGCGAAAAATTCTTCAGAATTCGTTTCTCCATAAACTGTGAGAGATTTCATTCCGGAACCAGTAAAATCAAGATATTTGCGTGGGACAGTCGCCTTGAAATGAATCTGATGCCCTAGTTCATGTAACCACGCAGACAGGGGCGTATATCCTCCCGCGTTGTCTTGTTTGAAATTAAAGTTTCTCTTGACATCGCGTAAAGTTTGGGCAAGACCCTCAATGATCGATCCTTTAGATTGAACTATTATGAAATCCCAGCCTGGATCGGTTAACCCTCCAACATTTTTTGGAATGTCAAGAAGTTCCATTCGCAAAGGAGAATTGTTCAAATATTTTTCTGTCCATAAAACAACTTGTTTTGTATTTTCTTCAATTGATTTTATTTCGTCGAAAAATACAGTCCCAATTTTTCTTTGAGAAACGAAATCTGAAATAGTAGCCAATCGTTCTTTCACTCCTGGTATTTCTCCGAGAGCGTCAAAGATTTGATCCACTGTCTCTGAACTGGTGCTGCCAAGTCTAAACGCAGGCACGTACGCAGATGCCTGTTCAGCAGTTGCGGGCACTTCAACCGCGAAGAAGTCAATCTTGTTTTCGATGTAGCAGCGGCAATTGATAACCTCACTGGCCTCGTCACTGTCGCCAGGGTACTGTAGCGAGAATTTTGTCACAGGGTTAGTGAATGCTTCACCCAGCTTCTTCACTTCACCACTCATTGCCAGGTGCCCAGGACGTTCGTTCTTACTAAAACTATGTCGCCATATTTTCGTGATGGCGTTTGCTGGCGCTAAACCTTCATCAACCACCTGGTGCATCGCGGCATCATTCGCGGCATTGATCGCCTTCAGCGTTTCTGTGCGCGCAATGTTATCGCCGCGGTGCTTGAGCATGCGATTCTCATAACGCTGAACGATCCGGTTGCGCACAGCTTCCGGTAACGGCACGCCACTGTCAAATGACTTGCGAACCATTTTATCAAAACGCTTATCCCTCAAAGCACGATCAAAATAGCGCTCATTGAATTCAACCAGGTCGTCAGCCATATTCAAAACATAATCGGCCTGTTGCCCTGTCAGCCCAATCACACCGCCAGAACGTTTGCCATTCTCGCCGATGCGCCCAATGATGTCCAGCGCCGTGGTGCGCGGATTTATACCTTGCGCCATGCTGTTTTGTAGCATTACCTGAATCGCTTCGCGCTGGCCAGCAAACAAACTTCCTCTATCATCACCGGTGATTAACTGGGACGAAATATTCCGCAGCCAGGCTTCAGCGCGGGGATTGGTGATGCTGAATTCCATCCCAATGTTCTTTGGAATTGTCGCGCCAACATAGAAAGCACCGCTTTGCACATAAGCACTGCGAATTGTCTCTGTTAGATTCGTCCACATCCCATCACGCATTCCTGCCGCGGCCCAAATGGCGTTTTCATCGCCAGATATAATAGCCGCGATCATTGCTTCTATACTTGCCCGACCTTGGGCAGTCTTCATCGCTTTCTCGAATGCCTGCTTGACTGGCCCCTCCAGCCGTTTTAGCAAAGCATCCATCTGTGAACGGGTTACAGGCATCAGGGCACATCGGATTTCATCGTGTCAACCCGGAACGTGGCGCGATACATCTTCACCCGTTCTTTGCCGTGCCCCATGTAATAATAATGCCCCATGTGCGCAATCTGGTGACCAATCATCTGGCCATCCTCGGTGAACAAAACACCTTCTCCATTTATATTGCGCACTTTCAATTCCACCCGTGTCACATCCTCAACTTCGATCGGTTCCAACGCGTCATTCATTTCACTTTCTCGCGTGCACTTTCCACAGCATTATAATGGGGCCAGGCCGCAATGGGTCAACCCGAATCACTTCATAAGTTACGCCATCAACGTGTATCTGGTTGACCAAAATTGGATCAATCGTCACGCCTTTTGTGCTAACCAAAAACAGCACGTCATCCTTCTCAACTAGCGTGCCGTTATTGTTGTCTTTCGTAAATCGCGTTTGCACAACATCTACCGGCACTGTTGCGGAAGCGGCAGTCTGCGGGTCGTACGCTGGCCCAGTCTTAACACCTGGCGATATCAACCATGCATCACCCAGGATTTTCCCAAAGTCAGCAATCAGCGGCTCCACCACCCCAAGCTTCAGTCCTGTGTAATCAAACGCCATTTCAAGCTACCCACGGCCATGGGACTTTCAATCCATCCGGTAAGGTTGCGATACATTTTAGAATGTCGCTGATCGACGTTATCACCGGACGCAACGCATCAATGTCAGAGCTAGTCGGTTCTGCATAAGTGACAGCAATCACGTCCACCTTGACACTCGTCTGGCGTTTGCCGGGGTCGATAGTTGGCTCCAGTATGCCCGGACTTGAAAGTTCCGCGAGAGCGGCTAAGAATGTTGCCTGTTTTACCTCGATCGGAATCTCGTCGTCCGGGATACTGTCACCATTACAATCAATCACACCTAAACGCGGCCAGGCCAGTCCTTGAAGACCGCGGCCGCAAGCCATCGTACCATCCCACTCCGGATAGCTTGACAACCACCGGCTTGCACGAAGGATCGCGCTGTCGGTGGTTTCATCATAGCCCACTATGGTGGCAGGATAATAGTCCACCGCATATTCAATCAGCTCATCGCGCGTAACAAACGCATTTGCTGTCGGAACACAGGTGCCGTCTTCAACAATTAGGCTCATCATTCATACTCGGCTGAAATTGATTCTGCTTCGTCCTTGCGGACATTGCGATCCGTCACTTTAAAGCCATTCACGTAAACTTGATACCAACCGCCACCAGATTGCGAAATCTCAACGCCTTGACCTGTTACGCCTTCCGGCAAAACCTCCTCAACACGCTTATCGCGTTCCACAGCAACCCGTATACCCGGCCTGACTTTCGGCTGCGGCTTCGGAACTTCAACCACACCCACTTCGTCAGACAGTACCAGCACACCCGCTTCCAGCCAGCGAGAAACTGTCCTGTTCCGACGAAAACTTTCCAGCTGTTGGCTATCAACCGAAGCCGATTGTCCAGGATCCAAAATTAGGGCAGGACGACCCGGAACCCCGAGTCGCCGCCTGCCCTTGTTGGTGATTACTTTCATGTCATTTACTCCTGATGCTAAATGCCGTCGACGTAGGAGACTTCACTCGGCAAGCGGATGTCAAGCCCACCCAGACGCATCACACCGGGGATTTCCCAACGCAATGGACCGGCCTGCCAAACGGGCAAGAAGCGGTGCGGCATTGGCATGTGCAGCTTCAGCACTTCCGGGTTGCGACGATAAGCCACCATACGTGCCGTGGCACTGACACCAGCGGTATCAAGCTTACGAGTCGCACGAATGACCAATGGCGAACCCGTTTGCGCGGTGTACACATTGTTGCGCCGGATGAACTCAAGAATGGTCATATTGGTGTCGGTCAAGCGCCGGGAAGCCAGGTAGTTCCATTTGCTGTACGGCAGCAACAGAGTGTCAGCCAGGACAATGTTATTAGTCGCCGTTTGCACATTGGTCAGTGCGTCGTTGACGTCCTCAATCACTTCGTCCGGAGTGGTCACACCGCCGTTCCAATCGCCGGTTGTTGCGCCAGTAGCGGTAACAGCAGAATGATCAAACAGACCTTCAATGCCTTTGGTCGTGTCACCTTCAAGAGCGATTCGTTCAATCATCTCTTCAGAAGCACGACGGGCAGCGTTGGCCTTATCATTAGCCAGACCAATACCCAGCATTTGAGCCTGGTTGATTTCTTCCCAGCCGTAACCATAGCCAATACCCGCTGTCCAAACCGCGGTTTCAAACTGAGTCATCTCAGTATCGGCCATCGGAATGTCGTCAGCGTTGCCGTTCAACCAGCGAGCCGCGCCAGCTTTGTCAGACGAGAAGTAAGTCACCGTCTTTGCAAACGGGTGAGCGGAAGTGTCGACAGGAATCAAAGCGGGATACTGAATATCCGCATACTTGATAGCGTAAACACTGGATTCAACATGCGCGGTTTGTGAAATTACGAAACCGAGTGCAGCTTGTGCGTCAAAAGTTCTCATGTATTCTCTCCTTAGCCCAGACGCAGTTGCGCAAGATTGCCGGTGGTTGCCGTGGTATCCCACCGCGCACCTTCCACTAACGGGCTAGAACCCGTTCCCAATGCGCCGTCTGCCAGCGCTACAACAGGATCACCCGCCGCAACACCGCCAGAATTTGCCACCCAAATCACACCTTTCGTGATGATGCGGGCTTCAGCCTGGTATTCAAACGTATCTGGCGCTGTCGGATCAACCGACTGATCGCGCACGGTAACACCGAGGAACGCGCTGGCGTCGCTGACCACGCAACCCATGTCTTCAGTGCCCTGCATAACCGCAAGGCCGAAGTCTATTCCGCCGGAATCTTCCACGGTGCGTGAAATGATAACCTTCGGCTCCAAATTAGCGAGTGCACCTTTATAAGCTGCGCCAATATTGTCAGCATAAGTGCTTTGTAAAGTAGGCATTACGCCACCTCCTTCGTCTGTTTCCAGGCATTCTCAAGGTTCTGAACCAGGCCTGCGTGCGCCTGATCAACCGTTGTCGTCCTGTTTGCGTCACCGGTGCGAAGAACTTTGCGCACTGGATCCTGGTTTGCATCTTCAGCCAGGATATCAAACCGAGCCGTGATGTACTCTTCCGACTTCCCATCAACCGCTGCTTGCCCAAGTTGAGCAACAACCGCGGCTTTGCGAATGTCATTGGCGGCCATGCCGGTGTAATCCTTATCAGCAACCTGTTTGGCTACTGAAATCAGATCAGCCCGTTCCTTGACCATCTTGTCCAAGTTTGCATCTGAAAGCACTTTGCCCTTCAGCAGATCAATCTCGGCATCTTTTGTTGCAAGTTCCTTGTCCTTGGCGGCAAGGGTTGCAGCATGAGCAACCGCTGAATCTTCTGCTACCTTACGTGTGTCGACCAATTCCTTATTGAGCTTGAAAATGGCCTGCACACCGGCATCAGTAGTTTCAACGGAAAGCCCGTCCACCGTAATCGTGGTCAGCTTCACATCCATACTTCTGTCCTCTAGTTTAGTGTCTCCCAGTCTCAATTGAGAACCACCCCTAGCGCGGGAAACAAGCGCTAGATGGTTCATACGTAAATTCGTTTGCACGGCATCGTACTTCTGGCCGTCATCAGTGACCCCATCAGCAATCTTGAGGTCCATTGTGTAACCCATTGACAATTCACGCCGCCCATTCTTCCATTCTGAAATAGCGTCAGCGTCCAGCAACATTAGCGGCACCCGGACAAAATCGCCATCCCGCACAACTTCGTCGCCGGTCTGCCCTTTGGCGTATTGTTTCCAGTTCGACGCATCAACCATCACGCCAGGGTGATCAACCGTAACAGGTCGATGCGCGTAGGACGCCATTGCGTCTTTGGAGAAGACTTCTTCCGGTGGCCTGTAGACCCGGATCACTTTGTCGGGATCACCGTCCATCCCCAACTCAGCCGCGGTGTATAACTGGACGCCCGTGCGTGCGACAGAAGCTTCCGCCACCACATAGCCGTCCTTGGTCCACCTGGCACGAGAGGCATCAACGGTAACAGCGTCAAACATCATCATCGCGCTGTCGCCACCCGGATAACGATAGCCAAGTGCTCTACGTTCACCTCCCACAGGCTTAATTCCTAGCGCTTTGAGTTCGCCTCCCGCCTCTTTATATCCAAGTGCTCTTTGCCGACCACCAAACGATTTCATCCAATAGCTGAGAACCTCACGAGCCTGGTTCTTGTTCAATTCAGGATAGGCTTGCCGAAGGTATTCCCCCGCGCCAAACATGTTTATTTGCCCTGACTCACGAATTGAATTCAGCCACCTGAGATGTTCCTCTTTGACGCTGGCAGGTCTGTCAGGATCACCGGAAGAACCGCCTTCACTCGTCCACTGGCCGCCATCGGGATCGCCTTTGGGAGCACGGGGTTGGTTGGGGTTGTACTCATCAACGGTTGAGCTGTCGCCATATGATGCCTTTATTTGGTCAATGCTTTTCCGGTATTCATTAATTGTCTTTGTGATATCAGGATTTTTGGCGAATGCATTTACAGCGACCAGAGCTTCGATCTGTTGGCGGATGGCCTGAATATCTAATTTTTGTTTTTCTGTAGGTTTACCGATCGGTTTCTCAGAAGAACCACTACCACCTTCACTCGTCCACTGGCCGCCGTCCGGATCCCCTTTGGGAGCACGGGGTTGGTTGGGGTTGTACTCGTCAACGGTTGAGCTGTCGCCATACTTCCGGCCGTTCTTCACGATCCATGCTGTCGCCTTCGCTTCTGAAAAGGGAAGTGTGAAAGTTGTGGAACGCCGGTTGTCCCGGTTGTTCAGGTACAGTCCGCGTTTCCCAAAGCGGTCGCCGCTCAACTCTATAATCTTGGCAGATGTATTGTACATCTTCGCTCTCTTTTTCAAGACAGCGCTAATCTCCGTGCTGCCTTCCCCTTTCTCACCACCAGCGCCCGACTTCGTCCACTTCCCACCGTCGGGATCGCCTTTAGACTTGCGCGGCTGGTTGGGGTCGTACTCGTCAACGATGGCGCTGTCGCCCCAACTGATCTTTCCCGTCTTTGTTGAATTCCAAACAAACCACGCTTTATACTCAGCGTCGCCTCTGGAGTCTTCACGGTGGAGACCGCTGTACTCACCATACTTCGGGCTTATGATTTTGACACGGTACAGTCCACGGTTATCAGCCTTCCAGCTTTCTACCGTAACTTTCTCACCGTTGTCGTCGTCCCGAAATTTGCTTGTCTTGAACGTGGTCTTTTTTAACTCCGCTTCCTGTTTTTCACTAGCAGCCTTGTATTCTTCTTGGCTGTAAAACACGCCCGGCAAACCTGGAACCACGAACCCACCTTCACGTTTTGACCCGCCACCTTCACTCGTCCACTTCCCGCCGTCTGGGTCACCTTTCGGAGCACGCGGCTGGTTGGGGTCGTACTCGTCAACGATGGCGTGACGCACCTTGTTAATTTCCACTGTCTTTCTCCTTAGGCTGTGGCGCTGTCGACTTCAGCGCAATGTCATGTTCCTTTGCCGCAGCAGATTCAGCTTCCGCGACAGCCGCTTTCTCTTCAGCAACTTCTTCCAACATAGCGGCATCAATATCAAACGCCGGGAACACGCCGCGTTCCACCAACAGGTTTGCAGCGGCTTCACCCAACTCGGCTTCCGGGAATATTCCCGCGGCAACCAGCGCCCCAATAGTGTCTGCGGTTTCTTTACTGATCCTTGATTGCTGCTCATCACTCATCTGCCATAAGGAAGCCCATTCATACCAGATGTCTTCCGGCCGGTCACCCAGCGCAGAGCGTATCAGCGCCTCGTCAAGATTGAACAGCGCCGGGGTCATTCCAAGTGCTTGCTTGCTAGCGACAGAATCGTAATAGTTTTTGAGATCACCTTCCCCGGTTGCGTTCAAGCCGCCAGGCGATTGTCCCAAGAAGCGTGTGATGGGAATATCGGCTGCGCCTGATACAGCTTGCATGGCTTGTGAATTGATGTCTGTCAGGCCTGAGAAGGTGAAGCTCTTTTGTTCGTATTTTTCTTCACCGTCGATAATCAGCATTCCGTTGTTGCCTTTGAGTTGGGCACTCAACGCAACGCGCTGCTCTAACAATTCCCGGTGCCGTGGGTTCGCCATCAAAGCCGCCAGGTTCGGAATCTGTAGAACGTCAATTTTAGATTCATAGACGAGTGAAGCGATATTGGACGCTGTTGAATCGGCATTGCGCAAAGCCTCATAAACGGATTGCAAGACGCTGTCGCCCCAACCTTGATAACGCCCAATCATCTCTTCTGGCGTGAGAACTTCGTTGCCAACAAAAATGGCAAGCCGCGAAGGGTGAATTCGCACAGTGCCCTGACCTGTGCTACTCACTTCATAATATTGCGGCTTGCCGTAGCCTTCTGCCATCGGATCAAGCTCAATCTGCCCCGGCACCAAAATGCTGCGCGACAGCACGGTGGCAAAGGCCAAAGAGCCTTTCTTGATCGTCTCAAGTACAAGCTGCTTCTCAGGGTCGTCCCCCGTTATACTGAAATAAATCCCAGACCCCCCAAACAGTCTGGCTTGTTGTAGCGCCAGTTTGACCTTCTGTGGCACCAACAAACGTTTCTCTTCTTCTTCAATTTCCTCGATCTGGTCTTCTTCAGCTTGCCAATTCCGCCACTTGCGTGTGGCGTCTTCAGCCGGGATGTCAACGACCTTGCGGCCCATCCAGGAAGTGCGATAGATAACAGACCACTGCTGATCGGTCAGCGTAAGAAGCGCATATTCCCCACCGACCTGTTTGTCACGATCCGTACCAAGCCCTGCAACAAAGTTTTTGAATGAGTCGACGGTTAGCTTCAAAACGTTATCCATTGATAAAAGCCTCTAAATCGTAACCACTTGTGATCGGCCAATAATCCATCATCACCGCATCAGCCAAGTTGGGAGACCGAGTGCCAGGCGGTGTTTTGTCGATCAACAGTTTAAGCCTTGCGCCTTTGCTGGCTGTAACCTGACACAATTCCTTCTCCAGTTGCCAAAGCCTTTTGAGCCGAGAGTCAATGCTTATAAGTGAATCCGGTTCATACGTTGCGCCTTCATTCACTGCACGCCAGGTACGATAGAATCTGTTGCGCAATTCCCACCAGCCTTGTGCCTTCAGGTTCGTATAAAAGTCCTCATTCGTTGGGCTGTCCGCATCATACTCAATCACCCGACCCTTTGGTTTCAATACCTTGCCGCCTGCATTCCAAGGAATCAATCGAACGCCTCTTGGCAACCGGCCGGCATCTTCAAGGTTATTGACTTCACCTTTGACGCCTGCACCAACACCGATACAATCGTACTGAAGTTCAATTTTACCCCTGTTAGCGACATTAGCAATAGCTCTTCTGGCGGTCTGTGCCGGATCACGCGCACCCCATTCATCAAGTTCACGTAATATCACACCTTGACGCTGGGACTGTGCATTTGTATCGCCGCCGGTGTCTGCAACATCCAATGCCGACGACCATGGCCCGGTCTCCTGGAGACCCAACTTGATATGAGCGTCAATCGAAGCCTGCACCCATTCCCGTTGAATCAGAACACCTTCTACCGCAGCACTATAATTGCGCTCAACCTCTTGTGCAAATAAGTGCAACAGACCGTCGTCTTCTGCCCGTTTCTTTCGGGTATCGTACCAGGCTTGATTCTTTTCCGGATGGTCGCGCCAATCCAAGACAAACACCTGTGTGCGACCTGGTTCAATCTTGCCGTGCCAGTCGGCCCCGACTTCACGTTTGCGATGGAAAACATTCCCAAGCCCGTTCACCGAGGACAGGTCTATCTGAACACGTGTGTTATCGGACAGTGAGGCTTCAATTTTCTCGGGACGTTCGTAATGGGCACTTTCATCTTTAAAATAAATCAACTTACGCCCGCCGCGGCCGATGTTGTCGCCCGCTTCGCCAGTGATGGTCGCGCCGGTTTCCGGGTTGACAAACTTCATATAAGACATGTGTTCGTTTATCTTGAACCCAACCGGCCAAAAGAAACTCGGAAGTGCCATTATCAACATTCTCATCTTCTCAAAGATGCTGTCTGGATCCCCCAATTTATCAATCAGGATTTCCTTGCGTGAACCCCAGCCCACGGCAGCACCCGGCCAGAATAACCACAGCCACACCGAAAAGGCAGAACACACCCAAGTCGCGCCCATATCACGAGACTTCTCAATCAGACCTGGTTCTTCAGCGCGTAAACAGGCAAACAGAAAATCAACCAGCTCTTCCTGGCGCTTAAACAACACAAACGGTCCTTTTGCCATCCCGCCGCCTGCCTTGCGCGGGTCGTATGTGTCGCACCAGTGGTTGATGAAATCAACAGGATTCTCTGCATAATATGCCTTGGCACCTTTTACCAAGGCAGGGCTATTCTTCAAAAGGATGACTTGCTGTTGCCGCCAGGCCAAAATGGAAAGCACGTCAACCGGCCAATCATTGGTCGTGATTGGCGGGGTGCCCTCTAACTTGCGCGCTACGGAGTTTCCCACAACTCATCCTCCGGCATCCGCATTAACCGCCACCATCTTGGCCCACCACACGTCATACATTTGCCCTTCAAAATCAGCGGGCCAAGATCGGTGCTGACGATCCAGCGGTTGATAGATTTCTTCACCCTCACAGGCTCTGCCGTTTTCAGTTCCAGCAACAACCCAACGCCGCCAAAGGCGCGCAATAAGCCATCGCGCCACAGCACCCGCACCCGGGAATGGTTGAACTTCCCGTGCATGGACACTGATTTGAGGTCAACAGTCATTGTACACACATCACCGGGTATGCTTTGCAATACGCTTGAACGTTAAGCAACAGTGGTGCCAGATCACCCACCACATCGGCCCACGGCTGTTCAGCGGTTGCTGCTGTGCCTGCTTTAAGGCGAGTGTCGTGACCGAACTTGAAATCAAGCGATTGAAAATCCTTCGGTGGCCCTTTGAACGAAATCTTTTCGTACGAATCCGTACCTTCTGCGCCCTGCTCCATCGTGATCATAGAACACCCGGCAAGCAAAAGCACAAGGTACATCCACGCGACAACAAACAAAATGGCATATAGATTTCTGGTCACTCGGACAGTCATTTCTTTCTCCTAACCATGGCACCAATTCGGACTGCCCAGTACATCAGCCGCCTGCGCACCCGGTTGACTTCTTTCAGCCTCATCGCTTCAAGGAAAACACGATCGGCCAGCCTGCGACTAAAGTCCGGCTGACGCACCAGGTAGTCATGAACGATAGCAGGTAACATGTGCTTGTCCACCTTCGGGACCAGCGTTTGGAAGATGCGCGGAATGGACGCCAGGTCTGTTTGGAACCCGGCTGGCACAATTATCAAACCGGCTAAATCAGACTGGTACACCAACCGCTCCTCCAAGATAAAATCGACACTGTCATCATCAAAGTTCAAACTGGGTATTTCAATAAACTTAGACATTCCCTTGTCCTCAAAATAGGGGAGCAACCATCGCCACTCCCCAATCCTGTGCGTCCTTTACACCACCGGTGGTGTCGGGTTGTTGAGACGTTCAATCAACCGACCATACAAAGCCGCTGCCGCCGCGATTTGCTCATCCAGATTGATTTGTTTGTCGTGATTTTGGTCGCGGTGATCAACACCCATTTGCTGAATCAGCGTCTGGTTATGCGTTGCACCCAGTGTCAGCATGCCAAGTGAAGTTGCCGTGATGTCAAATAGCTTGCTGTTGCTTGCAAGCCGTGAGCCATAACCGTCAACGAGCATCTTGTTAGCGATGACCGCATCTTTGAGTGCCTGCACGTTGAAGGATTCAATCACTTCCGGTGCGCCAACATCGTCTTTGGTTTTCACTTCACCAGCCGAACCTTGCGTCACCTGCCCTGACTGCCCGGAAGTGCCACCGGTTCCGGCCTGTGCACCAGTTGCCGATTCAGATGAACCGGAAGCTGCACCACCGCTTGATGCTGCCGCGGTACTGGCGAATGATTCCGCCACTGCGTTGATAATACGTTCCGCCGCTGCTTCCAGCGCAACTTCGATCTTCGTTCTTACATCTGCCATTTCAATCTCCTGTGGTTAAAATCAGTGGCCGTCCCTGGCCGGTCTATCGTCCCTGATGTTCGCATGCCATTTCATTTACACATATCTTCTCAGGAAGCTATGGTTGCCAATGACGCGAACGTGGAATCCCTCTGCCCATGATGGATTGACAATATCATGGGCGAAATAGTGGTCTGCCCCGCCCGTGGGGTCGCGGCCATAAGCATCAACCGCGGCCATAAAACTTTCACGAAAGGTTCTGTTCTCCAATGTCCATTCACCGATCTTATTTCTTCTGGAACTGTCGTCGTTCCATGCTGAAAATTGCTTTGCCGTCAGGCACGCGTCCTTGATGCTGACACCCCACCAGCCGGGTTGACGTGCCCGGTTGTAGATCACTGCCGCCACAGCCACCTTGCCTTCATAGTCTTCGCCTTCCGCTTCTGCCATCACCGTCCTGGCCACGAAATCAAGGTCAGTAACGTCAATCATTCATGTTCCTTCTTTGTTGACCGTTCGTGTTCTGCCAGCGTGTCTTGTATGCGTTCCAAACGACGAATGATTTCAGCGTCACTGCTCTGCCTGCTCAATTCCATTTGCTCTATACGCCGCTCGGTTTGAAGGTCACGCAAATCCACTAGGTCAATACGTCCTTCTATTCGTAACATCCACAACGCCGCCGCACCCACCATTGCCAATGTCGTGATCAAATGCCCCACTGACACCCGCTTGTCTAGGTGCCATTTTCCCACCTCATCAGCCACAGCCCAACCTCCTTGTTATTGTCGCAAAGTATCTGCATATGCTTCTGCAGCTTCCTGCGGAGTCATTGAAGAAGTTATTGTTTGAATAGGACCACCATCTGTTCCGGAATGTTCAAGCGACATTGCATCGCGCCATCCTAAAATGTTTTTTGCCGTAAAGATTGCAAATGATTGTTGATAACCGCCGCACAAACCGTTCTCGATCAAGATGCGCAGCTGATCGCCTTTGGCTGAATCGTAGGCTTCACGGAATTCTGGGTAAAGCGTGCCACCATCACCGTCCAGCGCCAGCGCCCAGGACCTGAGCGTAACCCAACTGACACCGATGCTGCGGGCAAAACTTTCGTAAAGTGGAAGGTCAGCGGCTTTGCGGACGAATTGCATGTCGCCTTTTTTGTTTTCAACTTCAACCCACTCACCAGATTCACGACCAAAAAAGTCCAACAATTGTTGCACGTATTCTGGTTTGTATTTTGTTGGTCTTCCCGGTCTGCGCTTGGCCATCCCCACCAACCTTTTAAGGGCAAAGGTTATTAGCACGAGTTTGCGCCACTTTGGAAAATAATTCAACCAATTCAACAAAAAAGGCAAAAAGTGTTGGCCGTGCTTATTCGCACTTTTCTGGTTATTTCGCACGGATAAGGCCGAAACATTGGCCGTGCTGGCCGTGACGCTATTACGCCTCCTATATAATTATAATTGTATCCATTAAATACTATTTTTAGATGCCTCGTTAGTAGCCCACGGCCAGCACGGCCACAATTCCTTGAAAATGGTGTTTTTCCTTTTAACTTCATGGACTTGTGCAAAAAGTGGGGAGCACGGCCATTTTTTCAAGCACGGCCACAGTTATCAACGACTTAGGTCAGATGCGCTCCGGGCCGATTATTCAGGAAGTTTCCACCCAAGCACGGCTACCACGGCCAACATCGAAAAAAGCACGTCCAAGCCGTCCAACATTCGCACGGATAAAAACGAATTTCGTCCGGAACAAAATTTGCTTTGCCAGAAAATATCCAGGATAATTATTCTTGAAGGAACCACCCCAGTAACACTCCCGGCGCTCCGTGCCGGGCCAACCCTTTGTCCCTCACTGGGTGCTGGGGAGGTTCCTTCTTATGCAACCAAAGGAGGCCATCATGGCAAGAACAGATCCATTCGCGGCACCGAGCATTACCGCAATCAATGAAGAACGGCTCGGACAACTTGCGCGTTACGCCAACCTAATGCAAAACAAGCAAGCAGCAGTAGCAGCAGCTGAAGAACAACTCAAGCAGCTGAAGAAAGAACTGGTCTCAATAGAGCAGGAGTCCATTCCCGCTTTCATGCAGGAGCTAGGTCTAAGTTCCATCACCCTGACAGACGGCAAGAAGATCAAGCTCACAACCAAAGTCTACGCTTCAATCCCCGCCAAGCACTACGAGGAGGCGATGGACTGGCTGGTCAACAACGGTCACGCAGACCTGATCAAGTTGACTGTCACCGGTCAGTTTGGCAAGGACGAATACACCCAAGCCAAAACCATCTACGACGAGCTCACCGCTTCCGGTGCAAAAGTCAGCTCCAAGGAAGCCGTCCATCCCTCCACACTAGCCAGCTTCCTCAAGGAGCAGCTGGAGCGCGGTACAGCAGTACCGTTAGAATTATTCGGCGCAATGCCAATCACCAAAGCAGTAATCTCTTAACACACACAACAGGAGCAACAATCATGACAGCAACAAAGAAGAAGACCACCGCATTGAAGGCCAAAGGCAAGCAAGAACTCGCACCCGATGACCTGTTCTCCACAATGCTTTCCGACGCCGGCAAAGGCATCGAAAACGCAGACAAAGATTCATTCGCCGTACCCTTCATCATTTGCCTCCAAGGTCTCTCCCCGCAGTTGGAAACAGTGGAAGGCGCACGGCCCGGTTTGTTCATCAATTCCGTCACCAACGAGCTGTTCAAAACCGTCAACGTGATACCCGTTTATTTTGAGCGGCAGTTTTTGCGTTGGGTTGACCGTGCAGCAGGCGGTGGGTTCAAAGGTTCCTACTCCCCGCTGGAAGTGGAAGAGATGTTGGCTGACGGCGAAGCAGAGCGTTCGCCGGACGGCTTGGACATTCGGGCTAGTGAGATTGAATCCTTGAAAGACACCCGGCAGCATTACGTGCTGATGCAGGACGCGGTTGGCGGTTGGACCCCTGCGGTACTGGCATGCGGTTCCACCCAGATCAAAAAGTCCAAAAACTGGATCACCCAGATCAATAACTTCAAGATTGAGCACGGTGACCAGGTGATCACACCTCCCAGTTGGGCCCGCGCATACACCGTCTCCTCCCAAAAGGAATCCAACAACAAAGGCGAGTGGCACGGCATTGCCATCCGGCCCAATGAAGAGTTGAACACCAACCCCGGTGGGGTCATCAATGCGGAAGTTTACATGCTCGGCAAAAAGTTTTATGAGCAGATCGTCGCCGGCAAGGTCAGAGTCCAACACGAAGACCTGGACTCCGCAGCAGCAGAAGATAACGGTGAAGCATTTTAATTCATCCTACAACAACAGCAGGGAACCCAGCGTTCCCTGCTATAACTCAGGGATTGACCGTGGAGAAAAAACAATCAGCAGTATTGACCGCCGCGTTGGGCTATGCAGATCTTGGTTGGCACGTGTTTCCGCTTCACTCAGTGAACTCAGCGGGACAATGTTCGTGCGGCATCAAGAATTGCCCAGACGCGGGTAAACATCCATCAACAACATCAGGTCTGCGGGACGCAACCCGCGACAAAGAGCGCATAACCAACTGGTTCAAAAAAGGCGACCGCAGCATCGGTGTGGTGACTGGCCAGCTTTCCGGCATCACCGTAATAGACATCGACATCGGCCCCAACAAGCAAGGCGATGACACATGGGCCAAGCTCAACAAAGACAGCGGCGAGCCGCAAACCCTAATGGCCCAAACCGGCTCCGGTGGGGTGCACGCTTATTTCAAGTACAACTCCTCCATCAACACCAGCACCAATACCCTCGGACCCGGCGTAGACACCCGCAACGACAAAGGCTACGTTGTGGCGCCACCTTCCTCCCACCGTTCCGGCAACGCTTACAGCTGGATCAATGAATTGCCAGTGGGCGACTTGCCATCGCACCTAACCCAAAAGGCCAAGCGCAAGCCCGGTCGCCCGCGCAAGCATGACCCCACCCGCAGGAAGTACACCCTGGAAGAAGTCCAAAACATGCTACAGTTCGTCCCAGCGGATGACCGCACGTTGTGGCGCAACGTTGGCATCATTATGGGCAGGGAGTTTGGCAGGGCCGACGCTGCCTGGGAAGTCTACAACGAGTGGGCAGACTCCTGGGGTGGGGCAAAAGGACGCAACCACGACGAAATAATGCGGGAGGCATTTTACGAGCTGTCCATGGATGAAGGCGAGCTCAGCATGGGCACGTTGGTTTACGAAGCGTTGGAAGGCGGCTGGGTGCCAAAGACCGGGCAGGTGCCGACGGATCGGTTCGTTTACTTTGCGCCGGGCAACAACTACATCTACATCCCCACCGGCTCCTTCTGGCCAGCGGAAAGTGTCAACAGTGCAGCAGCCTGTCAGAACGTAGACGGCGAAATCGTCAACCCAACAGAATGGCTGAAACGCAACCGCACCGTCACCAGCATGTCTTCCGATCCGTTGATCCCGGACATGTTGACTGCGAACGTGGATTACCGCGACGGCGATTTCATCGAAAACGAAGGAGCGTGTCTCTACAATGCCTACCGTCCACCAAGCATCACCCGCGGCGATCCGCGCCACGCAGGACCTTACATTGAGCATGTGCGCAGGTTGATGCCTGGGCCGGGCGACGCAGACCAATTTTTGGATTACATGGCGCACCGCATCCAGAACCCCGGCGAGAAGCCCCGTTTTGCATTGTTGCTTGGAGGCGAGCAAGGCGTAGGCAAGGACACCGCAATCACTATGGCGAGCGCTGGCATTGGCGTTTGGAACATTTCTTCCATTGAGGCTGCGCACCTGGACTCATCTTTTAATGAGCACGCGGCATCGGTGTTGGTGGTTGTTTCCGAAGCTGCCAACAGCGCAGACATGAGCAAGTGGGCATTCAACGAGCGGCTCAAAGTCCTGATTGCAGGCCAGCCGGATTATCTGACCATCAACCCAAAGTACGGCCACAAGTATTCGGTGCGGCTGCATTGCGGCGTGATCATCACCACCAACCATCTCAGCTCTGGGCTTTATATTCCGGACGATGACCGGCGCTATGACGTGATTGATTGTGCTACGAGGAGGGAGATGTGCTTGATGTCGTTGGAGCAGCGGCGGGATTATTTCGACGGGCTGTGGCGTTGGTACGAGGAGCAAAATGGCGCTGCCAGCGTTTATGCGGCACTGCTGGAACGCGACATCAGCAAGTTCTCCGCCAACTCCGGCCAGCGCTCCACCGCAGCACACAGGGAGTTGATTCAGATCGGCATGACGCACGACCAATGGGCAGCGGACGCGATTGATTTGTTGAAGGACGAATCCGTGTTGCGCACGGACAACCTATGGAGCGCCGTGCAACAGGTTGATCCTGAGATGTCCCGCAAGAAGTTTAACGGTTGTGCACAACACGCATTGCGCCGGTTGGGTTATGTGCGGCTGGTCAACCCGGCCATCCGTGATGGACGTTGGAGGTTGGAGTCGGATCTTGGCAGGATGGCGCGGGTGCAAGTTTACTACAACCCGGACAAGGTCCAGTTGAAAGAAGCCGTTGAAAAGATATCAGATTTGAAACAGGAGTTTTGAAATGAATGAAGGAAACAAATTGGCATATTGTGAATGCTGCGGAGCAAAGATGGTTGAATACAAACATTCAATTTCAAAAAGCCTGCTGCGCGTGCTGGTTGGCATTTTGCGCGTGACGGTTGAAAACGGCTGCGCAGAGTTTGAGGTGTGTCAGCTAATAAAGCTGACACACAATCAATTGTCAAACATGCACAAGTTGAAGTATTGGGGCTTGATCGAAAAGCCACCCGGAGACGACAACGAAGGCAAAGGTGGTTGTTGGGTGTTGACTGAGAAAGCACTCAAGTTTTTGCGCGGTGAAATTCAATTGCAAAAATATGTCGTTACATACCGCAACTCAGTGCAGAGGTTTGAAGGAGAGTGTCTGTTGGTTTGGGAGGTTACTGGAGGGTGGTGGTATAGGCCGGACTATGTGTCACACTCCAAACCACACCACTCCCTGGGGACGGCATGAACAACATAACCATAGTTGGCGCCGGGCTGACCGGCATGATAGCCGCGCACATCTTCCCGCAGGCCCGCGTGCTAGAAGCAACACCGGAAGCAGAGCTGGGACAGCACAGGGCATTGTTGCGGTTCCGTTCGGAGGTTGTGAGTGAGGCTACGGGCATTCCGTTCCGCGCTGTGACAGTGCGCAAGGGCATCTGGGACGGCAACCGTTTTATTGAGCCGAACATTTGCGCCGCAAACTCTTACTCCATGAAGTGCACCGGCAAGATCCTGCCGCGCAGCGTATGGAACGTTGATGCTTGTCACCGCTGGATCGCGCCGATGAACTTCATTCAGCAGTTGCGAGAAAATCTTAGCAGCCGGGTTGAGTACGGCACACCCTTCAATTTCAAAGCGCTCCCAACAGCAGCAAGTGTGATCTCCACCGTGCCGATGGGCATCGTGGCGAAGCAGGTTGGCGAGCAAGCCGCACCAACATTCAGTTTCAACCCAATCAAAGTCTATCGGCTGGACCTGGGAACAGGCTGCGACGTGCACCAGACCGTTTACTTTCCATTCGTCGACACGCTGGTTTACCGCGCAAGCATCACTGGCAGCACGTTGATCATTGAAGCTGTGGACGATTTGCAACAAGGAGACCTTGTGTCCGTGCAGTTGGCTTTTGGCTTGGGACCTGTTCGTTTGAACCAGTGCGAAATCTCTTCGCAGCGTTACGGCAAGATCGCCCCAATCGACGAAGCCTTCCGCCGTGGCTTCATTTACCGTTTGTCAGACCAGTTTGGTGTTTATTCCTTGGGCCGATTCGGCACTTGGCGCAACATACTTTTGGACGACGTAGTGCACGACTGCGCCGTAATAAAGCGGCTACTGCTGGCGGATAGCTATGCCAGAGGCCGCGCAAGGGCTGTGTAACTGATTGTTTATGCTGATATATAATTATTCAAAAAGTTTTGCCTTTTTTGTGAAAATGGCGCATAATTAAAGTCCCTTAGGGGAGCCGGGCCACGAGGACCGGGATACAAGAAGCCTGCTGGGCATGCGCGCCCAGGCCGCGAGGCCAAAAGTCTCCACCCAACCAGGGGCAGGGGACCGCCGAGTTAGGTACCAAGACCCATCGCCGGGAGGCGACGGCAACAAAAAAACCTAACGCGAGGCGGGCCCAAGCCAACCGGGCGGGCGTTGGGGGTGTCGCAGTCGATCTCTGACGAGCGCCGAGCAGCGCCGCGCAACAAAGGCGGCCCCGCGAAAGGCACAACCGCAATATAGTTTTGATCAGTGCTATCCATTCGGATTTCAGTAGCAGCTCAGCATTCGGTGAAAGATCGGCCCGCACGCGGGAGCAGCACGGCAAAGCGCTCCTCCGGATTAGCCATCCGGGCGGCATACACGCAAACGCGGTGCCATGTTTGATGTGACCTTTTTTAAAGGGCATGGCTAGAATCAAATACCACCGCACAAAATGACACCACCCAATGGTGAGCACCCGGCCGGATCGGGCGTGATCGAGAATCCGCATTTTACACCTTTTTATTACACACACCTTAACAGGAGAATGAAATGGACAACTTATTAGTTGAATTGTTGGTTGATGAGTACAGGCAGTTGGCAGAACAGCTTCTGCCGGACCTGATAGACTCTGTTGGCGTCGTTGATGTCACAGCGGCTTGGATGGAAGCAGAAGCTTCTGGAGACGAATTCGTGACGCAAGAGTATGACCGCGAACCGGACGACACCGTAATGCGCGACACGCTGACAGATTGCATGGCTGACCGCATCTGCGACGGCGAGTGCCACGAGCACAAAGGCAATTACTGTCCCGAATTCCGGGAGGCAGCCAAACTGATCGCTAGGTACTATTACGGCTGATTGACCTTTTATTATTACACACCTTAACAGGAGTACGAAATGAAAACAACATACCAAACCAACCCGGAAGAATTCAACTCCCTGCTGGAGGTTCATGAGTTCGAACTCAAGACCCGCGAAATCATGAGCGAAGCCTGGGAGCTTGCCAACGTTCAAACCAAGTCATGGAACGAAGCGATGGTTCAAATGTCACTCGCCCGTGCTTTCATCGCAGCTCACTCGCTGTCCAACACCGTTGCCAACTGGCACAAACTCGCCGAAGCACTCAACCAAGGCATCTCGTGGGACATCGGGCTGACACAGAAAGTTATGAGCAGGATGGTCAGGAAAGGTTACTTGCGGTCTCGTGTGAATAGCGGCACGCGGCTTTATGAAGTCAACTATTGAGGAGCATGAAATGAGGCCAAAAGTAACTATCATCAAACCTGGCAATGGCCACCCAAAGGTCCACTGTTACGGCGAATGGCTTGAAGACAGCAACTGCACTGCAGTGTTTGCCGACGAAGCCTTTGACGGCATTTGGGCCGATGGCGCCAAGAACTGGACGGAAGCTGTTAAAGAACTTGCGTCCTACGCCCAGCGCAATGGAACCACATTGATTGAATGCGAAGCGTGTTAAACCAACCTTAACAGGAGAATGAAATGAACACATTGCAACGATCCAAATACATCGTGCGGGCTTACAACCGCATTTTGGCCCAGCGCACGGAAGGCTGGGAAGAAGCAGAAGCTTGCGACAGCCAATACGACGCAGGCGAATGGTCCGGCCCCGCATGGGGTGACAACTGGCAGAGGGTGGAGAGTGAAGTTGCCGAGTACGTGGCAGAGCGCTTCAGCGTGCCTGTTGGTGCTGTGGAGTTTGCTGTGATTGAAGCTGACTATGAACGGGAGGCTTGTTTTTACCGGGCTTTGGATTTACGCTCAGGCCCAACTGCCATGGGGATGCAACAATGAACTATCCAAAATCATGGTACACAATCGCGCTGGAACGCGGCGCCAAGGAAAGCGCAGACGGCAGCATGACGGGTGGCGAGTTGGCCAGAGTCGGTGTTGCCATTTTGAACGGTTGTCCTGATTGTGGGGCAACGGTAGCTCCCTACAACAGCTACCAAATCTCGGAAGACAACCCATACGCTTATTGCCGGCAATGCGCCGACGTGGAGGAATGAAATGAAACGAAACGGCATCGGGTGCACGACGAAATATGCGACTGAAATCAGCACCGGCTGGATGGTAAAAAATCCCGAACTGTTCGTTCGTGCCATTGAAGATTTTACGGAGGTCGCTATCCAACACGACCTGTTCCATGTGCAAATGGACATCAGCCATGTTGGTTTTCTCACGTTCACTGCAACACCTGAAGGAGAAATGAAATGCAACTGAAACCAGAGATCGTTACTGAAGAACACCTTGTTTATTTGGACGAATTGCGCGAATCAGGAGAGACCAATATGTTCGGTGCAGCTCCTTATGTCGCCAACGAATTTTCACTACCATCATGGGCAGCCAGGACCATCCTTGCTTATTGGATGGAAACATTTTCCCAGCGCCACCCACAACCTTAACAGGAGCACGAAATGACACTTGATGACCTCAATTATTACAGCGACCCGCGCACCAAGGGCAAAGCCAAGAAGCCGACGCTGCAGTGCGAGGACGGCACCGAGCAAGAACTCCCAACGTGTTGGGAAGTTTGTGACGTTTGTGACGGTGAGGGCAAGTACGTAAATCCCTCCATCGACGCAAGCGGCATAACCGCTGAACAGTTTGCGGATGACCCTGAGTTTGAAGAGAGCTATTTTGGCGGAGTGTATGATGTGGTTTGCGAACACTGCGGCGGCAAGCGTGTCGTCAAGGTGGCCGATTGGGACCGCATGACCAACGAGCAATCTGCAGCGTACAGGCAGCAACTTGAAGACGACGCTTATTATGACGCAGAGCGTATGGCAGAAATCCGGATGGGATGTTAACTTAAATCGCAGGAGAAATGAAATGACATTGATCACATACAACAGCAAGACACACAAAGTCGCTTTCCGCATGAAAGCAAATGCAACCAACAGCGAGATCGACGCGGCGTGCGAAAGCATTCCCAACGGTTTCTGTGACAAGCTGGAAAATTTGACGCTGGCAGAACTTGCCAAAATCTACAACGCCACTTCCAGCTCGGACGTGAAGAAGTTCCCCAGCAAACCCTACGCCGTGGAGCGGGTGGAGAAAGCGTTGGCAGCGGCTGATGTGCCGATGTTCGAGTCCACCGACAAGCCAGCCAAAGCGCCCAAAGCGCCCAAAGCGCCCAAAGCGCCCAAAGCGCCCAAAGCGCCCAAAGCGCCCAAAGCTCCAACAGAGCCGCGCAATTCCAGCGTAGCCATTGCCAAGTCCTGGACCGACGCAAACGTGTTCAAAGCACGCACTACCCGGCATGCTGTGACGGTCAACAAAACGACCTACAACTCCGTTGCCAAAGCGTTCGAGGAACTTGGGTTGCCACTCGGCAAGCACATTGGGTTCCGGATGGCGTTGAAAGCCGAAGGCAAGAAAGTCTTCGAGCATGACGGCAAAAAATACAACTTCACAGCACATCAGCAAGAAAGCTGATAATTTGAGAAAGCCCTGCTGCTTCGGTGGCAGGGCTTTTCTCGTTTTTACAAACCAAAACACTGGAGAACGAAATGAAAGTCGAATTATTGTCCTGCACGCCCGACGCACTCAACCTTTTGCTGCGCACCAAGAACACCCGGCTGGCCTTTGATGAGGACCCAGAAGGTTGGACGGATGAGCAAAAGGCCGAGCACCTGGCTTACATGTTGGGCACGATCAAGTCGTCCTGGGAATTCGTTGACTATGTTTTCCGCATCAGCGGCGTGACCCGCGCATTCACCCATCAGTTGGTGCGCACCCGCACCGGTTCCTACGCTCAGGAGTCTCAACGAACGGTCGTAGCTAAAAACGGATATTTGATCCCGGAGTCCTTGAGTAACAGACCGCACCTCGGAGAAGAATATGACGAGATTTGCCACGCGGCTTTCCAATCTTACAACTGGTTGATTGAGGAAGGCGCTGAGATACAGGACGCACGCGGTGTCTTGCCGACCGCAACTCTCACCAGCATCGTAGCGAAGTTCGACCTGCGCTGCCTGCACGAAATGGCAAAGGTCAGGCTCTGCACCCGCACTCAAGGCGAATATCAGCAAGTGTTCCGCGCAATGCGCGAAGCGGTGCTAGCCGTTCATCCGTGGACAGAACCGTTCATCCAAGTGCACTGCGTCAGCACCGGCACCTGTGCGTTCCCGCGCTATGGTCGTGCGGATTGCCCGTTCTGGGATTTACGGATGGACAACGATGCCGTGAAGCGTGACACCAAGGCAATGTTCTGGAACACAAGCATCAAATCCGCCAACCCAATCGCAAAAAAGGGGATGGCATCATGATCGCAATCTTTGACATTGATGGAACTGTTGCGGATGACCGTTGGCGCAGGAACCTGATTGACTATAACACAACGGACAGGGTTAAACGCTACGAGCGTTATCATTGCGCTGCTGCGGCAGACGAGCCGATCAACCGGCACCTGCTTGAAAAACACGTCTTGGCTGGCAACAATATCCTGTTCGCCACCAGCCGTCCAATCAATTACTACGAGGCAACATCTCGTTGGGTGCGGTGGGCATTCTCTAACACGCCGCACATGCTGGTAATGCGCGCATTGCAGGACGCCAGACCGTCCCCAGAAGTTAAGCTGATGATGGTGCAGTCGATCGCTGAGGAATACGACATCGTTCAGATTTATGAAGATCGGGAGGACGTTTGTTCCGTGCTGCGGCAGGAAGGCTACCCTGTGACTCACGTCACCACTTGCTCCGATAACCCTGCCGAGGCTGTGGCCGGAGAAAATGATGGGCTCCTGGACCATCCTAGCGCGGCTGAGATACTGCAAAAAGGCGCAGCAACCTATGCGGCCCGCAATGCAGCTTACGGCGACAATTACAAGCGCTTTGGGTATACCATGGAGAGCATGTTCCCGATGGGGTTGAAAGTGCGCACTGCTGAGGACTGGAACCGGCTCGGAGTATTTGTACAAATTGTTTCCAAGCTCACCCGGTTCGCCAATGCGGATATGCAGCACTCGGACTCCGTACACGACTTGATGGTGTATGCTGCGATGATGGAGGAATTGTTAAATGGATGAGCCAAGGATAATAATTTTTGACACGGAAACAACCGGTCTGCCGCAGCCAGACGCCGTGCCACTCAGCCGGCAACCGCAAGTGATCGAATTCGGCGCTGTGGTGGTGGAGCGCGGGCAGTGTGTGCTTGAGGTTAGCGAGCTGTTTGACCCGCAAACCAAGTTGCCAGAAGTAATCACCAAAATCACCGGCATCGTGGACGCGGACTTGGCAGGCAAGCGCACCTTTGCGCAGTTCCTGCCGGAGCTGACCGAATTGTTCCGCAGCGCAGATGTGTTGATCGCCCACAACGCTCAGTTCGACAAGACCATGTTGCAGCTGGAATTGGCAAGGCTGCAGTGTGAGGATTTCCCGTGGCCCAAGCGCATTGTTTGCACGGCGCAGGAATTCCATGTGTTGATGGGTTATCGGCCCCGGCTGCTGGACGCATACCAGTATTTCACAGGCAACAAGCTGCAGCAAACGCACAGGGCACTGGACGACGCGCAAGCTCTATTCACCTGCTGTGCAGCATCCGGGTTATTGGAGGTGTTATGATTCAGTGGCGAGTTAGGACAGAGTACAGTTTTGGTGAAACATTCGCACCAATTAAGGTGGTCGTGGAGCGGTTGCAGGAACTAGGCTGTAGGGCTGCAGCGATAGTGGACAAAAACGGAACCTGGGGACATCTCCCGTGGCAGAAAGCGTGCAGGGAGGCTGGGGTTATGCCGATGTACGGCGTGGAACTGGTTGTGGCGGAAAATGACGAGCAAAACACTATGGCGTTCGTCGCGCGCAACCCAGCCGGGTTGCGAGAATTGTACGGCTTTACCAGCCGTGCGCACGACCAGATGCTCTCGACCAAACGCGGCAAGGTGCCAAGGCTTTACCGCTCTGATGTGCTTGGCATCAGCGACAATGTCATCAAGTTTGCCGGCGACGTCCTGGACGAAGAATTCCTTGTCGGAGCTGGAGCTTGGATTGACCTTTCTCCCGCTTCAATAATCGCCCAGCACTCAAAAAAGCGCATAGCTGCGGCGCACGGTTTGACCGTTGTCCAGTGCTGTGATAATGCTTATTCCAGGGAACCTGACAAGACGCTGCTGGACATTGTTGCACCTCGCAACTTGAAGCCATCTGCGCAGCACCTTTATGACACAGGGGAAAATCAAACTGAGTTGTTGCCGGAAGATTTCGATCTGCCAACAGCCCCAATCATCTCGGTGCCAGACGCACACCGCAAGCTGTGGAAACTTTGCCGCGCAGGCATCAAGTACCGCGCAAAGTTGAATGGGCTGGAGTGGACGGATGAATATGAGCAACGGCTGAAGAAGGAGATGGGCCTGATCAAAGACAAAGATTTCGCCAGCTACTTCCTGGTGGTTGCGGACATGTGCGAATTCGCCAAGCAATACATGTTGGTTGGACCGTCACGCGGCAGCGCTGCTGGCTCGTTGGTTTGCTACTTGACACGCATCACAGAGATCGACCCAATTCCACCGGGCTTGATCTTCGAACGTTTTATTGATGCGACGCGAGAGGATTTGCCGGATATCGATTTGGACTTCCCAGACGCAAAGCGCCATCTTGTGTTTGAATATATGGCAGACAAGTACGGCAGCCAAAACGTAGCGCACATCGGCACCATCTCCCGCTACCAAGCCAAGTCATCGCTGATAACAGCGTGCAAGCGGCTCGGCATTCCAGCCGCGGCGACTGCCTCGGTCAAGGTTGCCATGATTGAACGTAGCAGTGCGGATTCGCGGGTGAGTGATTGTTTGCGCGATACGCTTGAAACAACAGACCCCGGCAAGCAGCTCAAGCGCATGTTCCCAGAGGTCATGGTTGCGGCAGAGATTGAAGGTCACGCGTCACACACCGGCGTGCACGCAGCAGGGTTGCTGATCTGCAACGACCCCATAACCAATTACTGCTCCGTCACAGCGGAAGGCATAGCACAGATCGAAAAGTACAGCGCAGAGGACCTCAACCTATTGAAGATAGATGTGTTGGGCCTGCGTACGCTTTCCGTGCTGGACAATGCTAACGTGCTGAGCAATGAGGAGTGGTATTCGTTGCCGCTGGACAATGCTGAAACATTGAAGATATTCGACGACCAAGCGCTGTCCGGCATATTTCAGTTTGAAGGGGATGCCATGCGTTCAATCGCCAAGCAGATCGTACCGTTCAAATCCATGCACGACATTGATGCTGTGACAGCGCTAGCCCGGCCCGGCCCATTCGGTTCTGGCATCACGGCGCAGTACCTTGTGTCACGCAACTCCGGCAAAAAGATCAAGGCGCACCCGCTGGTCGCAGACCACATGCTGAACACGGAAGGCTTGCCAATCTATCAGGAGCAAACGCTGATCATTGTTCGCAACATCGGCAAGTTCAGCTGGGCAGATTCAGCCCGCATCCGCAAGTTGATCTCCAAGCGTATGGGTGTGGAGTACTTTGAAACATTCTGGAACAAGTTCCGCAAAGGCGCATTGGAAAATGGCTTGAGTGAAGAGGACGCCCGGCAGATATGGGACTCAATCAACACGATGGGCGCTTGGCAGATGAACAAAGCGCACACCTACAGCTATGCCGTGCTGAGCTATTGGACCGCATGGCTCAAGGCGCACCACCCGCTTCCGTTTGTTTTGAGTTGCTTGCGCTCCGGCATGGACTCCGACAAAGGCATCAAGCTGATACGTGAGATGGTGACTGCCGGCAGGATCAAGCACCAGCCACTGGATTGGCGCAAAGCGGATGCCAGCTGGTCGGTGCAGAACGGAGCACTGATGCCCGGCTTGGACTCTGCCAAAGGTTTCGGCCCAAAGCTGTCTGAGAAGTTTATCAAAGACCGTGAAGCTGGAACGCTGACAGCAAAGCAGATAGAGAAAATTGAGTCTGCGCAAAAGGACTTTGACGATTTGTTTCCGATTGAACATGCATACGCCAACTATTACGACGGGGATGAAAAGGTTGTTGGAGACGTTGTCCGGCTGGAACAGATTACCGGCGAGCAGGATGGAATGTGTGTGTTGATAGGCAAACTCATCTACAAGAACTTGCGCGATGCCAACGAGGAAATCAACATCAAGAAACGCGGAGGAGAGGTTGTTTCTGAACCTACGACTTATTTGGATTTCCGAGTGCACGACGACACTGAGCAATTGCTAGTGCGGATTGGGCGCTTTGATTATGAGCGTATGGGCAAGCAGTTGTTCAACGAAGTTCCCGTCGGAGCTGTGTTGATGATTCGCGTGAGGCTGGTGCCTGGCTATCGGTTCGGTTGGGTTGTGAAGTGGAGGAGGATTGATGCCTAGCGAAAAAACAGCGCACGACCGGTTCCGCAATAACCTGGCAGGACGCTTCAACCGCATCAATCGGGTTGAGAACCCAATCACGCCCGGCATGCCAGACACCAACTGCTGCTTCCAAGGCATCGGTGAATTCTGGGTGGAAATAAAAGCACCAACAGAGCCAAAGCGCCCTGCGACGCCGCTGTTCGGATCCAACCACGACGTAAGCCGCCAGCAGATAAACTGGCACCTACATCAATGGCAGTGCGGCGGCAGGAGTTACTTCCTGATTGATACTGATCAGCGGGTGCTGGTGGTTTCTGGCTGTGTTGCGGAGCGCATCAATTTTATGACGGTGGCAGAGCTTGCTGAAGTGAGTTTGTTCTGTGAACCAAAACCAATGAGGAAAGAAAAATGGACGACATTAAAGAACTCGTTTCGGTCATGAGTACGAAACCTTACGAGCACCAAATCAACTCCTTGCTGAAGGCGAATCTGGTGCGGGCTTTTGCAAATTTCTCTGAGCAAGGCACCGGCAAAACATGGAGCACCATAGCGGAGATGTTCGCATTGAATCAGCTCGGAGAAATCGACCGCGTTCTGGTGCTGGCGCCGAAAGGCGTAGACTCAAATTGGTTCCGCAAGGAACTTCCAGCGCACGCGCCAGACCACGCAAGCTTCCATTGGCACGCTGCGCTTTGGCGTCCGCAAAAAACCAAAGCCAAGATCAAAGAGCTAACGGATTTGTTTGAATACGAACGGTTCAAAATCCTGTGCATGAATTGGGAAGCCATACGTTCCGAGCGCGGCTGGCGCTGCGCGGAGATGTTTGTGACGGGAGGTCCTGCTATGATTGTCGCGGATGAAAGCCACCGCATCAAAACGCCAACAGCAGCAACCACCAAAGCAGCATTACGGTTAGCCCGGCAATGTGGTTACCGCAGAGCGCTGACCGGCACGCCTAGTACTGGATCGCCGTTTGATTTTTGGTCGCAGATGATGTTCTTGAGCCCTGCTATATTGGATGGCATTTCTTACCGGGCATTCTGTGCCCGGCACGCTGCTATGATGGACGATGCGGACCACGTGTACGCAGCAATCAAGCGACAAATCCGCGCAAAGCTGAAGCGCAGCAACCCAGATAAACCGGAAGCTTGGGTTGACAAAGTTACAGAGCAAAGAGCTCCGCAGATGGTACGCAAAGGATTTGATGGCAGTCCACTTTACAAAAATTTGTTGGAGCTGAAGGAAACGGTGTCGCACTATTCGTTTCGCGTCACCAAGGAAGAATGTTTGGATCTGCCAGACAAAATTTACACGCAGACATTCTTTGAACTGACTCCGCAGCAAACAAAAATATACAATGAGCTGAAGCACCGGTTGCGATTGATGTTTGACGACGAGACCGTGTTGCCAATGATCAAGCTCACAGCCATGCAGAAGATGTCGCAAGTTTGTTCGGGATATTTCATAACACCAGACGACGGCGTGCAACGCATCGCAGGAGACAACCCAAAATTACTAGTGTTGAAAGAACGCTTGGAAGATCTCTGCGGCAAATCTGTAATCATATGGGGCTTGCTGCGTCAGGAGCTGAAAGACATCGCCAAAGTTTGCAAAGAGCTAGGCATCAAGGCTGTTGAATATCACGGTGGGGTTGGTGATGCTGCAAAAGACGCAGCCATCAATGAATTCCAAGACGGCACGGCGCAAGTGTTCATAGGTCAGCAGCAATCTGGTGGGGTTGGCTTGACGTTGACCGCTGCTGAGCATGTTTTTTATTACAGCAACTCTTTCAACCTGGAACACCGCTTGCAATCTGAAGATAGGGCACATCGCATCGGTCAGCACGTGCACGTTGTGTACCATGACTTCATAGCGGAAGGTACAATTGAAGAACAGGTTGTCGCCGCGTTGCAACGAAAAGATAATATAGTCAGGACGCTTGTTGGTGATGTTGAAGCTAGCAAGTTGTTTTTGAGTTAATGAAAGTCAGGCCAGCGATCCTGTTAACGCTCGCCGGGAAGCGGCAAGCACTCCAACACGCTGGCCAAGTTCGTTTGTTGGAGTGCACCCGGACTATTTTACAGGAGAATGAAATGAACCGACCTCGTAGCCGTCTGAAATTCATCATTGACGTGTTTTTCGACGCCGTTGGTGTGGCGGTTTTGCTTATCATGGCTTATGCCTTGGTTGCACTAGCCAATGACTTTTTGAATGGAGGTGTGTGGTAATGTTAATCGGAATAACACGGGTTCGAAATGAAGCACTTATCATCGAAGACACGATCAAGCATTTCCTGGGATACTGCGCCCACGTCATCCTGTATGACGACTGTTCAACTGATGACACGGTTGCGCTTGCTCTGAGCGCCGGTGGAGACCGGCTGTCGCTGATCCGCGGCGATCACTGGAGCCTCAACCGGGTGGCAGAAGAAACCCGACACCGGTCTCTCCTGTTGGGTGAGGCCCGTTCAATGGGGGCTGATTGGGTGTTGTGCTTTGACGCTGACGAGCGGCTTGAAGGTGAACTGCCTGAATTGCGTGGGGCTGGTTTCTGTTTTCGTTTATTTGATGGCTATATGACATCCGCCTTTTGCGACCCACACCGACGCGGTTCTCTGGCTAAATTGCCGCGGCTTTGGGGGCCAGAATATCGCGACATCCTGATGCTGTTCAGAACAGACAGCGCCCAGTACAAAGGTCTGGACCAGCGTGAACCCATCGTGGCGGGGAGCATAGCGCTTGCTCCGGTATATGTCAGGCACTATGGCAAATGCCTGTCCATTCAACATTGGGAAGATACCTGTGAGTACTATGCAAAGTATTTTCCGAAACGATACCAGGTGAAGTGGCAAGCCAGAAAAGGTCGTGCTATTCACACGTTATCCGATTTTCACCGCACGCTTTACACCTGGCGTCAATTAATGGAGAAACCTGAATCATGGGTACAAATATGAAACGAATTTGCTTGAATCAATCGGTGCTAGATTTTATGGACGATAAACTATCGCCAGAATCCTTCGTGCTTGAGTACGGTGCAGGCTGGTCATCGCGCTGGTTCGCTGACCGGTGTGGGCGACTGATATCAATCGAAACTGATCCGCGCTGGTTCACGAAAGTCTCGAATGATCTACAAGGTGCCAATTGTAATCTGGAATTGCGATTGACGAAACAAGTGGCTGATGTTTGCCGCGACTTGGGAGATAATTGCGTTGATCTGATCCTGATCGACTGTGCTGAAGCTCATCGATATCAGGCAACGACGAACGCGTGGCGGCTGCTGAAGCCTGGCGGGTGGCTGGTGTTTGACGACGCACAACGCAAACAACATCTTGAGAGCGTGCTGTGGATGGGCAAAATTGCAGGCGTGGCTACCCGGTTGGAATGGAAGCAAGGTGACATAGAAAGCGCAATGCCGCGGCTGGCGTTGGCTTGGAAGAAACCAGCAGGAGAGACGAAATGAGTGACTATTTCCGCGAACCGAAGAAAGTGCGCACACGGCCTGAATTAGAGAAAAGCTGCCGGATGTTGCGTGAGCATAACGAAGCGCAGAAGGGTTTGATCAGCGACCTTGAGTGCGATGTCTATTTCTGGAAAACGAAAGCCGAAGAACTTCAAGCCAAACTGGGTGATGTTGAACGGGTGATTGTCGACCTGGACACCCAATGCACAAACGCACATGCCGTGAAGATGCTGGACAAAGCGCTGGGAGGCTACGTGCCGGAACCGCCACACCGCACACTCAGCAACGGCAAGATCAAGGACACACTAACCGGCGAAGTTGGCGAACCGTTCAGCAGGAGGATCGATGAAGACTAAGCCGCGCGATCTTTATTGCATTGAAGGTGCTGGCGTTCTCAACGAAATTGGAATTGGGGTCGTTAGCAACCAGGTTCGGTTTGTATTTGACGAGCCGCTTTGGCTTGAATCTGGTGATTTTTTAGAACTGGTAAATGCCCAGTGGTTTCATATAAATTTAGACGGCACAGAGCAGCTTGAAGGCAAGTGGACCCTTTAACGGGTCTCGACAATTCGGAACCTGGCGCGGTATTCGGAATTCAGGCCGTCACGGAATTCGCCGACCAACAATTCAAGCGGGTCTTCCATGAATCCATAGATTGAGAAGAAGTTCTGTCGCGCCGTCAGGTTGGCTTCGCTTATCGTAATTATGCTATCAATCACCGGCCCCAACGGGTACGGGTTGAACAGCAACGGGTAAGATGTATTGACTTTGATCAGGTCAAAATAATTCGCAACATTAGAAACCGTCATGCTGGGTGAAACCGCTGACACTACAGAACCAATCAGGCGGCTATTCGGAATCTTGATAATTTCCCCGGCTGACCGTTTGACCAGCGTGCCGTCTGAACTGATTGCGCCAAAGTCCCGAGCGACAAAGCGCATGTTCTCAACCAGCATCGTCCAGCTAAACGTCGTCGGGTCAATCGTGACCGGGATGTCCACTCCGATGAACAGGTTACCAAGGATCAGGCGCGAATGCGGCCTGGCGGTAACGTCTGCTGCGCTGCGTGTGACAGTCAGATAGACCGTGGCGGTGGTTCCGGCGGTACTGTAGCCAATGCCATTGAACAGCACATTAGCGCGGCCGCCACTGATCACAGACGGCATGGCTGTCGCGTTGAACGTTTGAATGCTGTCCTGCGAATTGTGCGCGAAGCTGGCTAGTTCCGAAGCCAACGCACCAACGTTGGACGACATCACCGCATTGATGTTTTCGGAGAATTCGGAAGCCAGCACGGGACTACCACCGCTGTTCTCGTATGTCAGCAAACTGCACCCGATAAAGGCCAACGACAAATCTACCGCAGTCAAGTGTGCGCTTTGTTTATTGAAGTCGATTTTCACAGCAAAGGTGGCCGCGCTAATGTTGGGCACGACGGTGGTGTAGTTTGACAGGTCAGGGTCGAAAATTCCGCCTGTGTTCTCAATCGAATTGATCGCCGTGTACCCGGCAATCGTAGCTGTGCCGGAATCATAATAAGGTTGCGGTGTGTAACTGATGATCGAATTTTGCGTTGCCATTATCCCCAGCCCTCAATAGTGAGTTGATTCTTGCTGTAGTTGTATTCCATGCGCCGGATAAACAGGTTCTTGGGATCGTCAAGCAATTTGAAACGATCAGATTGCAAGGTGCAAAAATCACCCAACTGCGGCAGAACCGAATTGAATTGCGGATCATTCAATTTAACGGTGAAGGTGTAGAACCTGCGGCGCTTGTAATAAAGTTCTGACCACCAGCGCGTGACCTCACCTTCAGCCAGGTCAAAGGACGATGGACTGCCGTCCGAATAAGCAATCGGAATCCAAACCGGGGTTCTAGTTTCGATTTTGGCCCAATAAGTCTTAGTTACCGGGTCAACAAATTCTTCCCCGGCATAACCGTCAGCACTGTAAATTATATTGTCGACTGTCCAGTCCGCGGCATCAGCCTTCCATAATAAAGTCTGGAAGTATCCGGCCGTCGTCACCTTGCGACTTTCGTTCGTTAGGTCAACACGGTCTTCGCCGTACACACCGCCCGCAATTTCGTCCGGGCCATAAGCGCCAGGGCTGTAGGCATAACTCAAGTTAATGGTGAGGCCCGGCGCCTTGTCATCCTCGACCTTTATTTTCCCGACCACGTTTGTGTCGGTGAAGTCAAACGGCGGGGCTGATTCGGCGTCCGGGTCGGTCATCCTGCCAAAATGAATTTCTGTCAGTTCGTCAACGTAATACCAGCCGGTCACGCCTGCGAATATTATTTTCAGAAAACTTTCCAGCGACACCACGTTAAACGTAAAGAATTGCGGGAACAAATCGCCGAATCCGATGTCCGTTTCCAGTTGGGTAAGTTCGGCCTGGTTGGCATACGTCCAGATACCGGAACGGGTCATTGCCAGCCGCACAAAGCGGAACAGCCCGTGCATGTGCTGTCCTGTTTCATACGGGTCAAACAGCAACACCCGGCCCGACGTGATGCGCCCGTTTGGATTCTGATTCAGGGTGAACCCATAAGTCGTAGCATTGAATGATGTCGGCTCGAACAGCTGGATTCCGCGATCATAGATCGCCGTTTCAAAGCTGTCGATTTCCAGATCGGTGATGTGGTAAAGCAGGGTTGTACCGTCCACCTCAATGGTCGGAAGGATTTGTTGCGGGTCGGTAATCAGTCCCCACGCGATTGGGTAGGGCTTGCCAGTAAGTTGCGGGTATTCATAACCGTAGTATCTTTCGTTAATCGGCCCATCAAACCCCGTTTGCAAAATAGATTCCAGCCGCAAGCGCAAAGTGTTTTCATCAGCGAACCCGATGTCTGAACAACGCGCCGATGCCAGAATTTCCAGTTGAGTGGCAACTGTGTTCGAAAGGTTGACGCGGTAAATGTCTACTGATGCGACTGTGACGTTCTTGCCGAAATTGATAAATTCGTCCGACTGATTCTCCAAAGCCAGGTCAAGATAACCGAAGTCGATGGCTGAATCTTCTTTCCAGAACTCAATTCCGATTTGTTTCTTGAAAAGAATGTCCGACTTGATGCAACCCTGGTAATGGGTTGCCGGGTTGGTTGGGTTATCCGGTTCGGCATACAAGCCACCAAACAACGCTACCCGCAGCACCGACAGGGCAGGAGCGCTGTCCCATTCAACAGCAGTGACAACCGCAAGAATCTCGCTTGAGTAACGGTCAACCATTGGATGTCCGCCTGGTCTGTTCGGCTTGCTGTTTCATACTGGATTCAATGTTGCGTGACGAAGCCAAATCGGCTTCCTGATACCTTCGTTGCTGGTCGCGGATATCTGACAGCACGGTGCGTATCTGGGACAACTCGGCAACCGTCAGTTCGTTGTCCTGCGCCGGGCTGACATTGTTGGCGGATTTGTTGATCACAAATTCCCCGGCATGCAACTGGTGCAATCCCGTTTGCCCAACATAGCCGCCAGTTGCGAACCCTTTCTTGTACGGGTCGTACTTGATTGGATCAAGGTTGTTCTTCTGCGGTGGCGGTTTAACGTATGGATTAACCGGGGCAGGGGCCATATACGGTTTGATCTTATCCGCAATGTCAACCACTTTGTTCTGCGTCGGAGTAAGTTTCTGTTTCAGAATTGCCTCCACCGTGTTGCGGGTGTTTTTCTCAATGTCAAACAACATCGACAATTCCGGCGCGATGTTCTCGAACCCCATCGCTTCAAGGAAAGGAATTAATGGTGCCGCGATGTCGGGTGGCAGACTCAGAACATACTTGCCCAAATCGTCGATTGCGTTGTTCGCATCAGCATCGTTGGTCGCTTCACGAATGGCTTCCAGATACGGCCCTAATCCGACTTGAATGTCTGGCGGCAATTCACCGATTGCAATTCCTAGCGCCTGACTCAGAATGGACGTAGCATCGCGGATATCGCCCAAGTTAATATTCAACGCTTCGGCCACATCAGTTATCCCGGCTCCAAGTGATTCCGAGAAAGCGACCAGCGCCTTGAATTGTTCGGCGCTGAATTGATCGATGCCGATGCCGAACGTTTTGGCTAACTCAGCAATCGGTATCCCCATTTTGTCAATTAGTTTTAGCACGTCAACGCCCAAGGCTTCCGCGAAATCGCCCAACGCGGCCACCAGGTCGGCTGACATTTCGTCAATGTGGACACCGCTCACTTTCGCCAATGCGAACAGGTCAACGCCCAACGCGTCCAGCAATTCAAAAATGTCGGCGCCCAAAGACACGGCCAAGTCGCCAATGGCTTCCGCCGTGGTGTTGTCAATCGGCGTAAGATTGACACCCAATATCTGCGCCAACTCACGCAACGGCACACCCAACTCTTGTGCCAGGGTTAACACC
>Ga0307377_10000492_pt1 | contig 52747 bp, 81 predicted proteins | sample TR3MG_FD_202535 | JGI IMG/M metagenome (GOLD analysis project Ga0307377, IMG submission 202535) | Soil microbial communities from Risofladan, Vaasa, Finland - TR-3 | ecosystem: Environmental > Terrestrial > Soil > Coastal area > Acid sulfate soil | place: Finland: Risofladan, Vaasa | collected... | reverse complement strand
TTACCGCCAAAGCAGTAAAAAGTGCCATAAATGATACTTTATTGTGATTTTAGGGTCATTTTTACCGCCAAAGCAGTAAAAAGTGCCATAAATGATACTAAAATGTGATTTTTATGCTGCGTTGGACGAGTGGCTTATGTCGTCAGGCTTTCAACCTGATATGTTGGGATTAACTGACATCAGGGGTTCGAATCCCCTACGCAGTACAAATGTTCGGGTCTTCTAACGGTTAGGAATCTGGGTTTTCATCCCAGCAATCGGGGTTCGATTCCCCGTCCGAATACAAAATGTGTTGTATATTATCAACAAAACAACTATATTTGGGAAAAATATGCCACATTATGATAATATCACATAAATATAAATTCATTTATTTAAAGTCAATAAAAACTGCGGGTACTTCGATTGAAGTTTTTCTTTCGGCATATTGTGGTACTGACGATATCATAACCTCAATTGCTGAAGATAGTGGATTGAGGGGTAAAGATGGATTTAAATGGCATAACCCAAGAAATAATCAGGGATTTCGAAACCACATGTCGTTATATGACCTTGAACATAGATTAAAACAAAAATCAAAACGTGATATCAAATATAAATTAGTATTTGATGACTACTATAAATTCACTTCAATTAGGAATCCTTGGGATATAATGGTTTCCATGTATCATTTTGATAATGGGCAAAAAGAAGGGTCATTTGAGGAATGGTTACTCGCTTCCCGACATCAGAACAATAACTTAACAAGGTATTATAAAATGAGTGGTGAAATAGTTGTTGACGATTTCATAAGATTTGAAACACTATATGATGATTTAATTAGAATCAGTAAAACACTGAACATTGAATATGATGAAAAATATGTTTTACATCTAAAAAATAGTGCGCATGATAGTGGAAACTATAGGGATTTTTATACTGATGAAACAAAAGCAATTGTTGCGAAAAGATTTGCGAAAGAAATAAATGATTTCAATTATAATTTTTAGAGTATGAACGAATATCCAAAAGTATTGGTTTTAGGTGACGGTCTCTTGGGAAAAGAGATGATTAAACAAAGTGGTTGGGAATATCTGTCAATGAATAAAGACGGAATTGATGTTGTTAAAGACTTCGATGGTTTGGAAGACAAAATAATGGATATTAATCCTGATATTATTGTAAATTGTATTGGTTGGACAGATACCTACTCAAAAGAAAGACAAAAACATTGGGAAATTAATTACGAATTTGTCGCAAATCTTGCAAGTTTATGCGACACGGAATCTATTAAATTAGTCCATATATCAACGGATTACATCTATGCAAATAGCGAGGGGGGGTCAGCAAAAAAAGAGGATGATGTGCCTGTTCATCAAAACACTTGGTATGGATATACAAAGTTACTTTCTGATGCACATGTTCAATTAAGAGTTGAAAACCATTTAATTGTGAGATGTAGCTTTAAACCAAAACCATTCCCATATGAAAAAGCGTTTGGGAACGTCAGAGGAAATTTTGATTATGTTGATGTGATTGCAGGACAAATCATTGAACTCATTAATGAAGACCGCAAGGGTATCTGGAATATCGGCACAAAGTTTAAATCGGTTTATGATTTGGCGAAACAAACCAAACCCGATATCGGTCAATGGCATAGTCCAAAACTTCCAACAATCGAAATGGACTTGTCCAAATTCAACAATAGAAAATAGGCTTCCTTAACTCAGTCTGGGAGAGTGTCTGTTCGACATACAGAAAGTCGTAGGTTCAAATCCTACAGGAAGCACCATGCTCCTATAGCTCAGTTGGTTCAGAGCACTTGCCTTACAAGCAAGGGGTCAATGGTTCGAATCCATTTGGGAGCACAAGAATCGATGGATATTTGCCAATATCGGTATATGAGCCTATAAAGTATATTTATCGGTTCATGAGCCGATAAACTTATCCATCGGTTCAAAGGAATTACCTCTTGTGGTGGAATTGGTATACACGCATGTCTTAGGAACATGTGCCGAAAGGCTTGTCGGTTCGAGTCCGACCAAGAGGACAACCTAAGATAATTTTATCGTAAGATAGATTTATCTTAAATGGGGATGTGCTGGAATGGTATACAGGGCAGTTTGAGGGACTGTTGCTCGAAAGGGCGTAGGGGTTCGACTCCCCTCATCCTCACCAACATGCGGACGTGCTGGAACTGGCATACAGGTTGGTCTCAGAAATCAAATTTTGTGGGTTCGAATCCCACCGTCCGTACACTGCTCATAGAGGGTAAACGATAATAAGTTCCTCTCACTCAGGCGAGAAGTTATAGTTCCCGCATGGGCGCAATATTCTCTGCGAGATGATTCGAATTCATCAACTGAGCAATCAGAGCCGAAGTACAAGGCACATGGTAAAGCAGAGGACGTTTTGGGGTCGTAGCTCAATTGGCAAGAGCACCTGCCTTGCACGCAGGGGGTTGAGGGTTCGAGTCCCTTCGACTCCACCATGACGAATTAACATAACTGGCTAATGTTCACCGTAAGTCCTGCGTGGCTGGTAACGGGGGTTCGAGTCCTTCATTCGTCACAACTTGGGGCATTAACTCAGATGGATAGAGTACTACACTTGCAATGTAGATGTCGAGGGTTCGAGTCCCTCATGCTCCACCAATCCATGTAAATAAGGCGGGTAAATCTATCCCGTGACCACAGGGTGGCGTGTCCGTGCGTGTGTGGGGATAAACTGGTTGATACTCCAGTCACGTCCTGTGGTCGATTGCCTATGCCCCGTTGACGTAACAGGCAACCGTATCAGGCTTAAAATCTGAGTTTCTCAGTTCGAATCTGAGGCGGGGTACAAGTCGTCTGGAAATTCCAGACAGTATTTATGGTAAATCAAAAAATATGCTACTATCAGCAATTATGTTCTTCGTAATGGTATCGGTTTTCATATCATACGTATTATTCATTTGGATTAAGTACGGAGTCCAAAAGTCTATTTCAGAAAGTTATTACGTACTACCTAAAAAACAAAATTTCTTGTTCGTTTTATTTTGTTGGTTATTTGCGTTTCCCGCTATGATTCTGGGTAATAGTTTATTAATGCTTTTTGCTGGTGGTGGAATAGTGTTTGTCGGAGCAGCAGCAGCAATGCACAACATGCCGACAAGAGCATGGCATCTCACAGCAGCGATTGGCGGTATGGTTCTGGCTTGTCTTGCCATGATATTTCAATACCACATGTGGTATATGGTGGCGGGAATTGCAGCACTGATACCAATTGCATATCTTCTTGATAAAAAACATATCATGTGGTGGATTGAAGTCATGATTTTTACCGCAATCAGTACCGTACTTGGTATTTCACTTTTTTAATCGTCTGGGATTTCCAGACAAATACACGTCAGTTGCCGAGTGGTTAAAGGCGATAGTCTCCAAAACTATTCTCGAAAGAGTTCAGAGGTTCGAATCCTCTCTGGCGTGCAACGAATGAAGCGGTGGTAAAAATCGCTGGTAGAACCACATGTCACAGCAGAGTCCAAACCTGCACCGACAACAACCGAGGGCAGAAATGTACCCAAGAGCAATATCGGTTAGTGGTTCACCATCGCTTCAGAAATCAGAATCTTTTTGTAACATTCCTTGTTTTTCTTCGTATAATTATCTAATTTAGCGCAAGTATTTATGGTAAAATAAAATTATAATGTATATTATAAGTAAAAATAAGGATTATTATGACGGTGTTGTCGGCAGCGTTGGTATGGACAAAACAATTGTCTATGAACGTGAAATTGTTGAAATAACCAGTAATGAAGAAATGCCAAAATCATTCAAACACAAAAGATATAGTTGGAATGAAAATAATCCATTCTTAAATGTGTGTCGTGCCAATGTAGACCATAAAAAGACCAATCATAATTATGATGATGTTCGTGGTTTTATTGTTGGGTTCTGTGGTAAACTTTATTTGGGTTGGAAATTTGATTACAAGGTGAAGGTGTGGGATGAAGATGGAAAAATTGTTGAAGTAACAAAAACCGACATTGTTTATGATTATGATAATGCAAAAGAATTTTTAAAAGCAGATTATTGGAGAAGTAATTTGAGTGATGATATTAATTATATCATGAATTATAACCCAATAGATTTGTTTAGAGACTTTAAGACACCTATTTTTGTTTATGATAGCGACAGTAGAAGACCAAGAATTGAACCAGCATTTATTATTAACCCGATTCTCAAGGACTACGAGTTTTATAAGGTCGTAGACGCATTTACAGCCTTTACAGAACTTCAAATGTTTATTGGTGGGGTGTTGGGTGTTGGAGAAAAAGAAATTGTAGAAGTCGAAGATAAATATAAAATTGCACAACACGGATTCGATAAATGGAGTTTTAGAAGAGAACCACAAAATAAATAAATTATGGCATCAATGGAAGATAGTGATTACAGAGAGGCAATGCAAAGATTGATTGAAAAACGAACTTGTATGCAAGCAAATCCTGTTTCGGATTACGCACACCGAGTAGCATATGCACCAAATACTTTTGAACCACGAAGAAACACTGATGATGAAATTAAAATCAGTGTTTTGACTGAAGAAAATGAAAAACTGAAAAAAGAATATGCTGACTTGATAAAAAAAGCAAACATTTTGGTTGAAGCATATCGTAAATTGAAAGCAGAAAACGAGGTCTTGACAAAGAAAAAGGCACAACGTGATTCTTGGTCAGAGTATTATAATAAAACACTGAAAGTTGGTCAGAATGCCGTTCAAAAATTTATAGAATGGCTTAAGACATAAATAATTTTAAATAAAAAACAACAAAATGAAGGAAACGTTCTACGAAATGCATAGGTCTGAGGCTGTTCAGGTATTATTGGGAAAAGATAAACTTGCAAATACATTCACAAATTTAAAATTGGCAGACCAACTTGAAAAACATTTTCCAGAGAAAAAAAGATTGTATCTGGTTAGAGAAGATAACATTGATTTGGAAGGGAATATCTTGACAGCCAAGACGTTTTAAATGGAAGAAAGGATTGATAGAATTGATATTGTACCAGCAATATTTGTGAAATATAGGGGTGATGGGAATGTTCTTCTCAGGTGTCTTCAAGGCGAAGAAACTGTAGATAGAGCATTTGAACCCAGAATATTTAAAGGAATCGAAAACCCCAAGTATTTACTTCTTGGAGTTATGACTGGTGGAAACATGATGAAGTTGACAATATGTGATGGTAATGAATTTGAAAAATATTTTAAAACAAAATGGAAAAATTTAATATCGCAAGAACTGAAATCAGAGACCGACTTGATAAAATAGATTATCGTGGTGATTTATCGGATATTGGAAATGAAATTGGTATTGTAATTGCCAGATATTTTGATGAAGAAAATACTATTGAGGATTTTATTGATGGATTAAAACATGGAGTATCATTAATAGATGGTACACACTGACGTTCTTTTAAAATAATGGGGTAGCTTGGATTTGACAGCGTGATGGGTGATGAGGAAAGCAAGTCGTGGTTTGGACAATACCACGTTAAAACAGGTTCAAAACAATAAATGCAGAAGACGTAATGTCTATTCCAACATCTCTTACGAGAGGTGAAAGCGTATTTGCGAGAAACGCTGAACTCGCACTTGCAGCATAGGAAGCAGTAAAAACAGCAAAGAACCCCTCTTTCAGTAGGGCAATACTGAATCTATAATTCGGCAGCATAGGCTAAAAAGTGCCGATAATTTGGGTGATTAGAAAATCACATCCTAAACTTGTAGAAGACTGATTAATCGCATGTATGGACGGGGGTTCGACTCCCCCCTACTCCACTAATAAATTGTAAACGAGTAAGTTATGGACATTGAAAAGATGAGAAAGGAAATGGACGAGTGGGCAAATTCTGAGAAGGGTCAGGTATATTTCCGTGGACTTGTTGAAAAACAAAAACTGAAAGAAGGCAGACACAGGCGTTTCGAGAAATGGCTGGAGAACAATGACTTCGATAAACTCATGAATCGCTTGATTCTGGAACATGATGACGAATACATTGATAAGTGTTATCACAAAGGTTATGAACCATATCCAACCCGTAAGATGCAGTTTGTTTTTGATTACGTGACAGAATATGCTGGTACTCCAGCAAAAGTCAAGGAATTTGAATGCAATTTTCCACATCAGGAATGGGAATTTAATGGTTATTATTTTGGAATTATGTGGGGGCAAGGTGCTGTTATTACAATATGGAATAAAGAAGATAAACAAAAAATCTTTGGGATATGAAAACATACAATAAATTAGTAAGGGATAAAATTCCAGACATCATAAAAAAAGATGGTGTTAAACCTAAATTTCATGTTGCCGATAATAAAGAATACCGTTCAAAACTGAACGAGAAACTACGTGAAGAAGTCGAAGAATTTATCGAAAAACCAAGTGCTGAAGAAATTGGTGATGTATTGGAAGTCATTGAAGCCATTGCGAGATTAAATGGAATTGGTATTGATGCAATTAAGGAACAGAAAATAACAAAGAAAAGTCTTCGTGGTGGATTTCGTAAAAGAATTATATTAGAGTCGACAGAATAATGATAAATAATACCATTGTAATATCTGATTTACATTTAGGTAGAAATGATTCGAATGTAAATGAACTACTGGAATTCATAAGAAGCACCCCATCAAAAATCCTTGTATTAAACGGAGATATTTTCGACCAGTTCGCCTTTTTTAAGGACAGAGGGAAATTGTATAGAACCGAGCATCAACAAATTGTGAAAAAAATAAGGGCAATTTTGAAAATAAGAAAAACCAAAATAATTTATCTTGTTGGTAATCATGATTATCTCGCATTTCTTTTCGTACCGTTTGGATTTTTATTAGGAATGAAAATAAGAAAAAGAATTATCATAAACGATATTATCATTGAACACGGAGATTGGATTACATTTTATCTCTGGTTGAGAAGAATAAAAAAATCCTATGATTACCATGAAAATTGTATTACATTTGCTAAAGCAAAGAATAAAAAATTAGTGGTGGGACATTCACATTATCCTGAAAAATTAAGAGTTAATGATTGGGTTTATGATGAAGGAGATTGGGTTGAAAACAATACATATTTAACCATTAATGGCGGGATGGTGGAATTGGTAGACACGCTGGACTTAAAATCCAGTGGGCAGTAATGTCCGTGTGGGTTCGAGTCCCATTCCCGCTACTAAAGTTTGGTGGTATTGTCACAAATAAACAAAGGCGGGTTTGGTTTCCCAACATCGGTGAAAATCGGTGACATGAGTTCGAGTCTCACCACCAGACTTTTTAATTAAAAATGATATGGATTTAATAAAGAAATGTAATAAAGCCGTTGATAAAGAAATCCGAGAAGAAGCACGACAAGAAGCCAAAGAAATTCTGAGGTTAACCACCGAAGGAATGCGATTAGAATTTCTTTATTACTACAATAAAGACCAAGGCAATATTTGTTGCTTGGTTCTTGATAGAGCAAAACAATACCTGATTATGGAACATAAAATGATATTAAATAAAGAAGACCATTTTGGTCACCCATTATTTGAAGACGATGATACCATACGGGAAAAATAAAAAATTCAGGTATAATTATACCGATTGTCATCCCAAGAAATTGGGTAAGAACGTTGTAAATTGGTGGGAAACCGAACTCGGTGGTGTAGATAAAGGTGTTGCACGCCAAGAATCGAAAAAAGAAATAAGAAAGGAAATCGATGCCGAAAGTAGTTAAAGCAGTCAAACCATTACCCAAGGAGAATTGTTGTGGTAAACAGGTTAAGAAAGCCGAAAGAAAGCCAATTGTTTATAAAAAGACTGTAAGAAAAAGAAGAAAATAACCCCAGATGACGGAACTGGCATACGTATTAGATTCAAAACCTAAGTTTTGTGGGTTCGACTCCCACTCTGGGGACCATATCTTGGCAAGGTTAATAGTACCAACGGGGTACAAGCGTAGCAAATGTCTACGGTAAAGACATAATGAGGTTCGAATCCCGCCTTTGCCACCAATTTATGGCTCATTTTGAGCCAATTTTGAGCCATTTAACGGTGGTGGTTGAGCCACAACCGAGTATTTATAATTGAAATGATGAAAGAGAAATTTTTAAAGCGAAGGAACGAACTATTACAAAAATTAGCCGATTTCATCTACGACAGACTTCGAGTTGCCAGAAACGATAGAGAATTTGATTACTGGATGTGGCAGGGTCTTAAACTTGATTACTGGTGTGTTGAAAGAGAACTTTATTTAAATTAAAATGATAAGTAGGAAACGAGTACGACAAATGTTTACACATTATCGCAAACGACTGAAAAAATATGGTTTCGATAGAAGTGATGAACAACATGTTTTCCGTACAACAGGAAGTCCTTGTAGTTGTGCTGCGTGTTCAGGAGAAAAATATAATAGAAAACAAAAACATAAAAATCAGATGAAAGAAAAATTTGAAGTCCTGTAACGCAACTCAAATGGTGCGTTCAGGAAAATGAGAAACATTGACGTAGTAAAAACAACCACAAATCGTGGGGAATTCAATCGTGCTTATAAACAATACCTTGAATCTGGTATTGGTGTAATAAATTGCAGTCGTTGCCCTTATCATCGTGGAGAAAACCGCACAAAATATTATGGTGGATACCTACATAAAAGTGTGACATATCCTAATTGGAAAATAGTTTCCAAAAACCGTAAACAATGGATGGTAAAACCATTAAAAAAAGAGACTCGTGATTTAAATAGGAGTCGTTACAGTAATGAAATGATATTTGTTAGTTTTAAATGGTGATATTTTCACATTGCGAGTTAGCTTAGTTGGTAAAGCACTGGAGTCATAACCCAGAGACCGAGGGTTCGAATCCCTCACTCGCAACCAAATTCCAATACGTTAAGCCTGATTATCACTGTCAAAGAATGTAACCGTACATATTTTGGTTTTGAAGTCAAAATCAAGCGAGTTTATGTATAGAGTATCGCCTAATTTTAGTGTGGCATCATAGATTTTAAATTTCCAAGGAATCTCGGCAATATTTTTATCGTCTTCCTGAGATACTTCATCAGTTTGTTTATCAAGTAATACGACTTTATAAGTACCTTCAACACTATCGGCTTGAACTAAAAAATTTTCAACACCCATATCATTTAACCAGAAGCCGATACGCCAATTAATTGCGATATCGCTTTCGTTTATATCAACATCAAAATCGTTTGAGAAACTATCGTAATTATAGAAACTGGAATTTTTTATTTCTTGACGAAACTTGAAATTATCGTGTTCCATCACATATCCTTCTTTTAAGATTTTCTGAAACTCTTCTTTGATGATATTTTTAATTTCCATTAAAATTGCAATTTCATATAAATACTCTTTGAAGTCAGAAATTCTTTCATATCTTTGTGACACAAAAGAAATTGTATGGAACAAGAATATAGTTCAGCAAAAACATCACTAAAACAAGTTCCAGCAGGATTTAAAATAATCGACAAACACTTTGGTTGGCAAGCAAATACGGTCAATTTAGATATTGGTGGTGGAAAATATGACCTGATGACTGAAAAATTGTTGACAAAAAGTGTAACAAATTTGGTCTATGACCCGTATAATAGAAGTCAGGGACATAATTTAAAAATTATCACGGAAGTTGAAGTTGATGGTGTTGATACCGTGACGATGTTTAATTTATTAAATGTCATTAAGGAATACAGGATTCAAATAGACGCTTTAAACATGGGGTTTGATGCGTTGAAACATGGTGGAATGATATTCGTTAGGTCAACCTACATGAATCCGAATAAGGTCTCTGGAGTAACGAAATCGGGCACGTTTCAACATTACAAGACCCAGAAAGAATATTTGGAAATTGTTAAAGATGTTTTTCCAAATGCTGAATTGAAATATGGAATTATATTTGCAACCAAATGATTAACAAAGAAGAAGTATTTGTAAACGAGAGACATTGGCGTGGTATGAGTTCCACAGAATATGGAATGTTCGCCCTAAAGATATTTGACTACTATCGTCAAGAGGGTTTCCCGTACTACCCAACAGACATGGAATCCCGACAACGGGATTTCAATAAGTTGATTGCTTATGATAGAAGCACGTTGTTTGAAAATGATGTTGTGAAGCAAACCATGCATGGTTTGGGATTGGCATGGTCATATTTCCCTGAAGCATGGAATGTAAAGTGTGGTGATAAGATGACACCTTATGAAGCATTTATGGATGACGATGTTTTCATAAATGTAATTTATAAAAGATTGAAGATGGGAACGTATATCAGTGATTCTGGGATTCGAAAGATGCTGAAGATTTATACTGGTGTGCAGGGAGTCTCGAACTTTAGACCAACGGCAGCAGCAGCGATTTACGATGCATTTGCCAAAGATGGTGTGGTTTGGGATATGTCTGGTGGTTGGGGTGGTAGATTGCTTGGTGCAATCGCCAGTGGCGTTAAAATGTATATGGCAACAGAGCCATCGAACGATGCGTTTGAGGGTTTAATGAGCATGGCTGAAGACTTCGGTGACAATATTGAATACGAAATCGAATGTTGTGGGAGTGAAGATTATCTACCAGATAAAAATACTGTGGATTTTTGCTTTACATCTCCACCATATTTTGACTTGGAGAAGTATAGTGATGAAAAGAGTCAGAGTTACATCAAGTATCCTGAGAAAGATGCTTGGATTGAAGGGTTTTTGAGAAAGACATTTAAGAATTGCCATTATTGTTTGAAATCAGATGGTGTTATGGCAATTAATATTGCCGATATCCGAGGAAATGAATTGGAAGCCGATATGGTTAGGACAGCAGAACAGGTTGGTTTCAGATTAGTAAAAAAAGTAAAGTTGGCTTTATCTAATATTAATTTACGAGATAAAGCCAAAAAGTTTAAATATGAACCTATTTATTTATTTATAAAACGATGAAGACATTGGAAAGGGTTAACTGGAAAGTATTGGATGAATACATCGAGAACAGCCTTATTGTGGCAAATAAGCACCCAGAATACGATATCTGGATACTTAACTATTCACCTAAAGCACAATCAAAAAAGTTTTGGGACGAATATACTATGTCTTGTCGTGGAATGGTGATTGATGCCGAAGGTAAAATTCTGGCACGTCCATTTCAGAAGTTCAAGAATTTCGAAGAACATGACCCATCGGAAATCGATATGTCACAAGAATTCGATATTTTTGAAAAAATGGATGGTTCACTTATCATCGTGTTCTACTACGAACCACATATGGAATGGATTGTGGCTTCAAGAGGTTCGTTTATCAGTGAACAAAGTATTGAGGCAAAGAAGATGTTGAGATTAAAATATAATAAACTTAATATCAATTGTACTTATTTGTTCGAAATTCTTTATCCAGAAAACAGAATTGTTGTTGATTATGGTAATAGAAGGGAACTTGTGTTACTTACAAACATAGTTACAGCAACTGGTGAAGAAATACCACATGAGACATTGGTTAGACTTTATTCAAACATTTTCACAATTGTGAAGAAGTATATAATGGATAAAGTCAAGAATTTATCTGAACTCAAAAGTCTTGAAGAAGATAATAGGGAAGGGTTTGTGATTAGATTCAAAAATGGTTTCAGGGTTAAGGTAAAGTTCAGCGAGTACGTTAGACTACATGGTATTCTTACAAACGTATCCAACTTAACTGTTTGGGAACACATGAGAGACAATTATGAATTCGATGAATTACTGGACAGAGTTCCAGACGAATTCTATGACTGGTTGCAGAAAACCGCAGCCAAACTTCAGGTAGAATTTAATAACATCGAAAGACTGTCATTATTGGAGTTCGTAAGAATCTATCATGTTAACAAGATAGTTGAACGTGGAGAGTTTGCTGAAATGGCAAAGGTATCAGACCAGCGTTCAATACTGTTTAAGTTGTATGACAGGAAACCATATGCTAACATTATCTGGAAGATGATAAGACCTGTGTATAGCAAACCATTTAAAGATGGATACGAATATAGTGTTTAAATGAAAAGCGAAGAGAAATCTTCGCTTTTTTTTGTATTTATGATAAACACTATATTATGAAAAGATGGAAATTATTTGGTTGGTTCAAGAAACCCAAAAAAGAAACAACACCAGCACTTAAATTCGGTTGGAAACGTGACTTACCTGACCACAGGGACTTAAGATTCAAAGTCAGCGCACCGAAACCTGTTCCACCACTTGTAGATTTAAGACATTTATGTCCACCAGTATATAATCAAGGCAATCTTGGTAGTTGTACAGCAAATGCTTTAGGTGCAGCATTTCAATACGAACAAATTAAACAAGGAAAAGATAATTTCGTGCCTTCAAGACTCTTCATTTATTACAATGAAAGAGCAATGGAAGGCACAATTAATGAAGATGCTGGTGCAATGATTCGTAACGGCATCAAAACTATGGTAAAAGATGGTGTGTGTCCCGAAACAAAATGGGAATACATTGAAAGCAAATTCAAAGAGAAGCCATGTAATTGTGCTTACAAGGTTGCATTAGATAATCAGGTTCTGGAATATCTGAGAATATCTCCACATACATTACAAGGAGTTAAAGAATGTCTTACTGACGGATATCCTATTGCATTCGGTTTTATGATTTACGAATCAATGATGACAGATACTGTTGCCAGAACTGGTTTCGTACCAATACCTAATACCACTGAAAGACCAGTTGGTGGACACGCTGTAATGGCTGTTGGATATGATGATAGTAAAGAAGCACTCATAGTTAGAAATAGTTGGGGTAATAATTGGGGCATTGGTGGTTACTTCTACCTACCTTATTGGTATGTTACAACACTCAATGCATCAGCCGATTACTGGACAATTAGATTAGTTGAGTAAAAATAATTATAATTTTTTGTAACATTTCCTTGTTTATTTCGTATTTATATCATAGTTTTGTATTCACAATCTAAAAAAAGAAATGATGACAACTTTTAGCACATATTATTACGGTAAAAAAACTTATAAGCAGAAGCCTATGAGAATCGGGATAACTATGTCTGAAAGTAGGATATAAAAGTAATGACTTTATACCAACCCCAGAGAAACCCGATTCGCAAGAGTCGGGTTTTTTGTTTTTGTATAGAATCACATATCGTTGCAGAAAAACAGGTATAAATCGACATATTTTGTGAAAAACGGTTATTACCCCTGAAAAACAGTTATAAATTAAAAAGTTCTGTGAAAAACGGTTATTACCCCTGAAAAACAGGTAGAAGTTCTTTGAAGATTTGAAAGTGGTGTGAAAATTAAAACGAAAGTTTGATAGAAACCGTGTGAAAGGATGGCGTGTAACATACGCAATCGTGAGATAAAAAAGCTGGAGCAGTGGAAGGTGCTGACAGGCACAAAATCTGGAAGCACATTAGTAAGTCAAGTGATTAATGGAGACAATTAACATCATGAGTAGACATATCGGTTGGTTCATGTGTACGTCTCAATTGGAAGAGCGGTGGGAAGCGTTTGCGTATTAGAACCCTGAGTTGCTGGTTCGAGTCCAGTCACGTGAACAATACAACCGATATGCGATGACCTCTTAGCTCAATTGGTAGAGCTTCGCACTTTTAATGCGGAGGTTCTGGGTTCGAGTCCCAGAGGGGTCACGAGAGAAAACTTAGTGGTTGGAAGTTTATTAGAATGCAAATGTTTTAAGACCACAATATCGTATGATGGCGAAAAGGTAAACGCTATCCAAGACATGGGGAGAGGGCGCATTGTGGCAACACCGTCCATACAGGTTCGAGTCCTGTTCATACGACAAATGCATTCGTAGCAAAGGGGATATGCCTCTGGCTTTTAACCAGATGACGTAGGTTCGATTCCTACCGGGTGCACAAATGAGCACGTGACTGAGTGGTTAGGTTCAAGTTGAACTGGTACACAACATGGGTTTACAACCTTAACATGTTGGGGAGACTTGACTCACACGTAGGTTCGAATCCTACCGTGCTCACAATGGGAATGTTGGGTGCTGGAATACCCAAGAGTCTGTAAAACTCCCGCTTCGGCATGCTGGTTCGAGTCCAGCCATTCCCACAATTGCCTTCGTAGCTCAATTGGCAGAGTAACTGACTCTTAATCAGTGGGTTGTGGGTTCAAGTCCCACCGGGGGCACAACATCCGTAGGATGGTAAGTGGGCGAAATCATGGGACTGTAAATCCCTCGCCATTCGGCTATGCAGGTTCGAATCCTGCCCTGCGGACAAACCTGTTAGGAAACTAACAGGTTTTTTATTTCCAGTATTTATAGTCCCAATTAAATTAATTTAGTCTAAATTAAAATAATCCTTGCATCTTAATTAAAAATGCATTACATTTGGGAAAAATAACTTTATTTAATGCTTATGTATAAAAATGGCTAAAAAAAGAAAAGTAACTACAACAACAGTTACAACCGTTACCGAAGAAACTATTCGTAGTAACGAGAAAACTCAAATCATCTGTATCCTTGACCGTAGTGGGTCAATGTCGGGTATCATGAATGATAGTATTGGTGGATTTAACACCTTCCTAAAACAACAAAAAGAATTACCTGATGAAGCAACAATAACTGTTGCGCTGTTCGATGATAAATATGAACTGCTCTACGATAATGTAAACATCAAAAAAACTAAAGACATTACACCTAAAGAATGGTTTCCCAGAGGCGTTACTGCTCTTTATGACGCAATTGGTAAAACAATTAATGATGTCAAAGCAACCCATGCACGTCTTGGTAGTGAAGCACCTGCAAAAGTTCTGGTATGTATTGTAACTGATGGTTATGAAAATGCAAGTAAAGAATACAAACTTAAAGACATTGAAAAACTCATTAAGAATTGTGAAAGGGATGATTGGAATTTCATTTATCTCGCAGCAAATCAAGATGCTTTCGCAGTCGGAACAAGTTTTGGTGTGAGTGCTGGAAACACATTCACATATACTGCTGACAGTGTTGGTGTATTTAATATGTCAAACACATTAACAAGTGCCAGTGTGAATTACAGAGGCATGAGTTCAACTGATGCCAATTTCAAAACAAAGTCGAAATCACTTATTGATGACGACAAAGACACACCTGAAGACAATGGCACGCTCACCGTTGGTAACACAACTGGTAATTTTACGACTACTGATAGTAAAACCGTAGTAGAAAATTAAGATTTTTTTCTGTTTTTTGTATCAATTTCCGTTTTTTGAGGGGAGCAAATTGCTCCCCTTTTTCTTTAATATGGTGACAGTAAAAACGTTAAATTCTTAATTAAAAATTAATTAAGAATTTAATAAAAATTGTTCCGAATATTTGGATAATCCCTTGTATTTATGCATACCAATCCATATATTTGCAATCAATAAAATTATAAAAAATCATAAAATTCTATGACCCAAAATTCAGGAAAAACCTACACAAAACAAGAAGTCGAAAAAGCAACCCTAACTTATTTTAACGGAGACAAATTAGCCACAGATGTTTGGAGAAAAAAATATTGTTTAAAGGACGATAATAATTACTACGAACTTACCCCCGATGACATGCATTGGAGAATTGCCAAAGAACTTGCGAGAATCGAATTGAAATATCCCAATCCATTATTTGTTGAAGAGATTTACGAAACTCTGAAACACTTTAAAAGAATTGTACCACAGGGTTCACCGATGTCGGGAATCGGGAACGATTTCCAAGTCGTGAGCCTATCTAATTGTTTTGTGATTGGAAATGAAGGTGATAGTGATTCCTATGGTGGAATTATGAAAATCGACCAAGAACAAGTTCAACTCATGAAACGCAGAGGGGGTGTGGGGCACGACCTATCACATATTCGTCCAGCAGGTAGTCCAGTAAAAAACAGTGCCATTACAAGTACAGGTATTGTACCTTTTATGGAAAGATATTCTAACAGCACCAGAGAAGTGGCACAAGACGGGCGCAGAGGCGCATTGATGCTTAGTGTTTCAATTAAGCATCCAGATAGTGAAAATTTTATTGATGCCAAAATGGAGCAGGGAAAGGTCACTGGCGCAAATGTTAGTGTTAAAGTAACCGATGATTTCATGGAAGCAGCGATAAACGGTATGTCGTTTCAACAACAATATCCGATTAATGGTGATAATCCGACACATATAAAAGATATTGATGCACAGAAACTCTGGAAAAAGATTATACATAATGCTTGGAAATCAGCCGAACCCGGAGTCTTGTTCTGGGATAAAATACTCGGTGAAAGTGTGCCTGATTGTTATGCCGATTTAGGTTATAGAACTGTGAGTACAAATCCTTGTGGTGAAATTCCATTATGTCCTAATGATAGTTGTCGTTTACTCGCAATTAATTTGTTTGGATATGTGGTAAATCCTTTCACACCACACGCCCAATTCAATTGGGTTGCATTCAAACGTGATGTAATTATTGCCATGCGTTACATGGACGACATTATTGATTTAGAACTCGAAAAGATTGATATTATTATCGCTAAAATAAAAAATGACCCCGAAGACGAGTTTATTAAACTCTATGAACTCAATCTCTGGGAAAGAATTAAAGAGAAAACTATTCGGGGTAGAAGAACTGGTTTCGGTGTGACTGCCGAAGGCGATATGCTTGCTGCTTTGGGTTTGACTTATGGTACTGATATTGCAACAGATTTCAGTGAAGAAGTTCATAAACAATTGAAACTAAATGCTTATAAGTCTTCAGCAATTATGGCTAAAGAACGTGGTGCTTTCCCAATTTTTGATTTTGAACGAGAGAAAAATAATCCATTTATCGAAAGAATTAAAGAAGAAGATTTCGAAGTCTGGGTAATGATGCAACATCATGGTCGTAGAAATATTGCGTTACTTACCATAGCACCAACAGGAACTGTTTCTTTGATGACCCAAACCACATCAGGTATTGAACCAGTGTTCTTACCCGTATATATGCGTAGGCGTAAAATCAATCCACAGGAAAAAGATGTACGTGTTGATTTCGTTGATGACGAAGGGATTGCATGGATGGAATATCCTGTTTTTCATCATAACTTCGAGTTATGGTTAGTTATTAATGGTTACGACATTGAAGTTGTTAAAACAATGAATAAAGAACAAGTTGATGAAGTCGTTAAAAAATCACCATATTACAAAGCAACTTCAGCAGATGTTGATTGGGTTAAGAAGGTCGAGATGCAGGGCAGATTACAAAAACATGTTGACCACTCAATTTCAGTAACAGTAAATCTTCCCGAAGACATTGATGAGGAAACAGTTTCTAAGGTTTATGAAACTGGTTGGCGTAGTGGGTGTAAAGGAATTACTGTTTATCGTGAAGGAAGTCGTAGTGGGGTACTGATTGCTCAAAAAACAGAAACTAAATCAGATTTCCAAGAAACTCACGCACCAAAACGTCCAAAAAGATTGAAGGGTGAGATTCATCGTTTTCAAAATAATTTGGAGAAATGGATTGCTGTTGTCGGAATAAGAGACGGAAAACCATATGAAATCTTCACTGGTAAGCATGAGAATGGTCTGGCTAATCTACCCACAAATGTTAAGGAATGTGAAGTCGTTAAAAATATTATTGAAGACGAAAATGGAAACAGGGCAAAAAGATACGATATTGAATATGTTGATAACAACGGTGTTAAACAAATTCATGAAGGACTTAATCACGCCTTTAACCCAGAATATTGGAACTATGCTAAACTTTTTTCTGGTGTCCTTAGACATGGAATGCCAATTGTTTACGTATACGAATTAATTGATTCAATGAACTTGAATGATGATAATTTAAATACTTGGAAAAACGGTGTAGCACGTGTAATTAAAAGATATGTTAAAGACGGGGAAAAAGGTAAAGGCAAGTGTCCTGAATGTGGTAGTGATAATCTGGTATATAAGGAAGGTTGTCTCACCTGTATGAGTTGTGGAAATAGTAAATGTGGATAACATGGACGTATTTTTAAATAAGGTTGACCCAGAAAAATTTAGACGAACTAATGGTCTTTGGAATGATATGAGATTAAATGCTCGTAGTAATATTGGAACGGTTTCCGAATTAATTAATCAAAAAACATTTTTATGTAAAGAAGAGTGGGAAGAATATTATTACGAACATGGTAGAAGTAGAGAATATTTGGCACAGGTGGGTCAGAGATTACATGACATCGCCAGCCAAGTATTCGATATCAGTTTAGATGAGTGTATTGAATGTGTTAGATTCAGAGTTATATGTGAAACTTGGAACGGTATAATCGTTAGAGAAGCCAATACTGTTAATAGATTATCCCAGATGTTTGGAGACAAATTCCTTTTCAAAAAGACTGAAGGTAAGATTGATACGGAATATGCTGTCGATTATGAAATGTATTTTGATGATAAATTAATGTGTGGCATCCAAATAAAACCAAACTCTTATTTAAACTCAAATGAGGATTATGTCCTTGAGGCGAAAAAATATAATGAGGAAAGAAATGGAATCTACAGTAAACTATTTGGTGTATCAGTATTCACGTTATATTCAGATATGAGTGGGTACATTACACCAAGCACAGAATTTGAAGAATTACAAAAAATAAATTCTCAAGTATTTAGTTAAAAGTTCTTTGATTTCTCGAATTATTGTAATATATTTGCCTTCTGAATCAGTTGAAAATGATTATTCTGGAAAGCAAATTAATTGATGAAGTATATGTTGATGGTTATTACTTGACCCTCAAAGATTTAGAAAGGCTTGTTAGAGATTTCCAAGCCGATTGTCATGATGGGTTTGTAAGTAATGACGGTGCATATATTGAACAATGGCTATTGAAACATAACCGTATTGTAAAAAAAGATTGAAAAAACGTAACATTTTTAACTGATGTTCGTATAACTGTAAATAAATAACTGTAAATAATAATTAATTGTATGAAAACAAATGTAAAACTCAATGAAAACTATTATCTGACAACACAAAAGATTAATAGCGAGGTAACGGTAGAGGTTGCCAAAAAAACAAATCACATTTTCGTAGTTGACGTATCAGGGTCAATGTATTACGAACTCCCCTTAATCAGAACACAATTGAAAAACAAACTTTCCAACTTAATGAAGGAAGGTGATACTATTTCTATTGTATGGTTCTCAGGTAGCAGAGATGCTGGAATTCTGAAAGAAGAAGTGGAAGTTAAATCCCTGAAAACCCTAACCGACCTACATGATGCCATCGACAGATGGCTTCGTCCCGTTGGACTCACAGCATTTCTTAAACCACTTCAATTGGTGAAGGAATTGGTTGGGAGAATCCAAAATCACCGTCCAGATTCAGTATTTTCGATGATTTTCCTTACCGATGGTTATAACAATGACTGTCCTTGGAATGAAGTAATCAGCACCCTTAAAACAATGGAAACCGACATAGCATCTTCAACATTCGTTGAATATGGTTACTATGCCGATACCCAGAAACTTACCCAGATGGCTGCTGTCCTTGGTGGTGAGAAAATCAGTTGTGACGGCTTCGATGACTTCGAACCAATGTTTGATGCCAAGATATCGAATAGCATTTATGGTGGAAAGAAAACCATTGTTGAAATCACCGACTCATACCTATACGACTTCGCATTCTCTGCCAATGTTAAAGACGGCAGTGTTTTGTTATATAATATTGTTGATGGTAAGATTCTGGTGGGTTCAAATGTGAAAGAAATTCATTTCTTCTCACCTTATCTTATTGGTAATCCTGATACTGGTGAGGATACCGCACTTTATGCTGCAATCTACGTGCTTTCAGATAAACTTCTGAATGACGATGCCGAAAAAATATTCTACGCACTTGGCGACCAACATTATTACCAGATGCTCGTCAATGCTTTCGGAAAACAAAAACTCAATACATTTAAATCTGCAATTAAAGAATGTGTTGGAGATGTATCGAAAAGATTCCCTGCTGGTGGTCGTGCAGCGATTCAACCTGTTCCCGATGATGCATATTGCCTCATGAACCTTATCGAAGATTTGGGGAATACCGAAGGTTGCCTGTTCTACCCCAATCATGACTCCTTTGTTTATAACAGGATTGGTAGGAAGAAAATTGCCAGTGCAACAGTTCTTACCGAAACCGAAAAGAAAAGACTGGCTGAAGCCAAGAACCTTGAGGAAATCAATAAAATTACAGCCGAACTTGCCGAGAACAAAGTCGAAGTGAAATTCCAGAACAGTAATCCTGAAAGGGGATATCCTTTAACTGATTTGGTTTGGAACGAAAGTCGTGCTAACCTCAGTGTTAGGATTTTCATTGAAGGAGAAGCACTGCTTCCAGCAAATAAATTTAATATTGACAAAGTTGCTTCTTTCAAATTCAACACCTTCACAATTGTGAAAGACGGTATTGTGAATGTGAAAAAACTTCCTGTTCTTTATTCAGAAGATTTGGTTCGTTTATTGGATGCTAATGGTGTTGCATATTCTGTGGACATGACGATACATGACGCTATGATTAGTGAAAATCTTTATGGTCACACTCTTGTAATCGACCTGACATCAATTCCTATTGTTAATAAAGGTATGGTTAAAGCGGTTTCAGCAATGGAACTTGCCAAGCAGCAATGGGAACTCCAGAAATTGCAGGGCGACAAAAAAGTCTATGACTACTACAAGAAAACATTGTTCCCAAAGACCAGTAAGTCATTTGTCGAATTACTTGGACAGGAAGCAGCAGATTGGCTCAAAGAAGTTGGAATCACCGACTTCAACGGATTCTCACCAAAGGTTACGAGTGCAGAAGCAACCGATTTTTATATGTCAGTTATACTTGACACCAAAATCAAAGGTCTGTCAAGTCTTCCAAAAGTGGAAGATGTTGTCAAGAAAATTGAAAGTGGTAGCACATTAAAAATCAATGAATGGGTGATGGCTGATGCAATCAAGAAATATTTGTCTCAATTGCAATCCGACATGTATCTCAGTCTTGGTGAAGAACAACAGAAAGGTGTTCTGAAAACCTATCTGGAAACCAAATCTGGTATCCTTAATAAACAAAGGAGAAAGATTTTGCAGGAAATAGCACAGATTAAATTCTCGTTGATTCTCAGCAAGAAGTGGTTCACTGAATTCAAGAGTTTTGATGAAAATCAACTCAATGTGAACTTCGATGGTCAAGACCTGACCTTCACCTTCGACTTAAGTGAGAAAGAAGAAAAGATTTAATCATCTTTAAATATATTTTTATCAAAACCCCATCAACTTTGGTGGGGTTTTTGTATTTATATATGAATATAATTAGAACAACATGAAAAAGCTATTACTAATATTATCGTTATTATTTGTTTCATATTTTACATTTGAACAAGGAAGGGTTATACTTGCATGGAATCCATCAACAGATAATGTTGGAGTTGCTGGTTATACTGTGTGGGTTGATGGTGAAAGATATGATTCTACTGAAAACACACAGTATGAATTTAACTTTGAAGCGGGTGAGTACTTATTAACTGTTTCAGCATACGATGCTGCTGGTAATGAGAGTGCACAATCAGAACCGTTTCCAATAACAATTCCTGATATAACAATACCTACTGTTCCTGATTTAATGTCTGTGGAATATTTGGAAGGTGTTGTAAAGGTATCGTGGCTTAAATCAACAGATAATGTTGGAGTGGCGGGATATTATGTATATGTTAATGGAACTCGATACGCATCAACCACAGATAATTATTATGAGTTCAAAAACACAATTCCAAATTCTGAATATAAAATATCAATATCTGCATATGACAATGCTGGTAACGAAAGTAAAAGAAGTTCAGAATTTGACATTAAGTTCCCGGGCGATAATCTTATGATGCGCACTTATCCCAATCCAATTAGTAGAGGTTATTTCAAGGTAGATTTTGATGGTGGAGTCATAAAAGAGAACTCATCAATACAAATTGTTGATATGTTGGGAAGAATTTTATATGAACGCCAAGTATCGGCTGGCAATACCCCTCACACAGAAGAATTTGATTTAGGTGATGACCTCATAGAAGGCACATATGCCGTGGTTTTGATGGTAAATGGAAAGAGGTCATTACATGCATATATTATCGTAACAAAACCAAGAATATATAGTTCAAAATATCTATTAGAATATCTGGATATTCAAAAAGAATAAAAAAAGATTAAAAAAGTTTGGATTTATTGTAACATTTTATACCTTTGTTTCGTATTTAGGTAAAACGAATAGTTTAATTTAATAGTTATGAAAAGTTTTGTAGAAAATATTAACGATTTTAGTACATCGACCACAAGTCGCAATGGGATTGCCATATCTTGTTCATTCGGAAGAATTAATGGCGGTACAATTGACGGGTCTAAACTCACGATTATGTAAAATTTTCTACATATGACAAAGGAAAGACCCGACAAAATCGGGTCTTTTTTTTTGCGTTCTTTTTAAATATTGTCGGGATAGTTCAGTTGGATAGAATGCTTGATTGGTATTCAAGTAACATCGGTTCGAAGCCGATTCTCGGCTCATATTATAACCTCAAAGGGTTATAAATACGAGTTATAACTTGTAAAGGTTATGCTCACGTTCATTGACATGCTGGTTTTGGTAATCATATAAAACTACCTGCTCGTGGTGATTACTGCACAATCTTAGGATTGACTGAAAGTTTTATATGCACATGTGGTCGAGTGGTCAAAGGCAACGGTCTGCAAAACCGTACAATCGTGGGTTCGAATCCCACCGTGTGCTCTACATTGTCTTGTAGCTCAGTTGGTTAGAGCACTAAACTGATAATTTAGGGGTCGGTGGTTCAAATCCACTCAAGACAACAGATATTGTCTCGTAGTTCAGTTGGTTAGAGCATCACGCTGATAACGTGGAAATCGTGGGTTCAAATCCCACCGAGACAACAACTGGAGAGTTGTCCGAGTGGTTTATGGTGGCGGTCTTGAAAACCGTTGAGCGGGGTGACCCGCTCCGTGGGTTCGAATCCTACACTCTCCGCAAACGAATCATACCGCAATATGGTTTGTTTTTCACACAATACTATTACAGTTGGATTTTTGCGGAATTCAATTGATGTAAAGTGTGCGAGTTCCAGATGGTATAACACACTGTCCTAATGTTCTGTCGAGACGATATGTACCCGTGATTGGCAACACGGAAATCAATGCGTCTTCCGAGACATTCACAATATCCTGAAATGGTATTGGGGTTCGTGAGTGAGAGGCTCACACTGGAACACATGCATCGGTAGCTCAGTGGTAGAGCGGGACGCTGTTAACGTCAAGGTCGTAGGTCCGACTCCTACTCGGTGCGCAAATCAGAACATCGGCAAGGTACAGCCAAGAGTACGGGATGAGATGCGGGTATGATGGAAACTAAAACTGCATGAATGCTTGAAAATAAAAGATAATTCGCTTTCAAGTTCGAATGTTCTGATTACTAATGGAACGGTAGCTCAGTCGGTAGAGCATCGGACTGAAAATCCGAGTGTCGGCAGTTCAAATCTGCCTCGTTCCACACCACCCAAGGTCACTCGAATGAAAGACCTCCTGTAACTTGCAGGTGAATCCAAGAGGTTCATAAAAATTCGAGGGCATGCAGGTATAGCACAAGGGTAGTGCGTCAGCCTTCCAAGCTGGGGATGTCAGTTCGAGTCTGATTACCTGCTCAATAAGGTCTGAGGGAGTCCTTTAAAGGTATAAATAACCTGTCCCTCTCCATGCAGCCTATAGCTTAATTGGTAAAGCACTTGATTTGTAATCAAGATATGCGGTTCGAGTCCGATAGGCTGCTCAATTCTCAGACCCAAGGTATTTTTAACAGTGCTCTCCACGCCTCTGAAGTTCAAGCGCATCTGGATTGCCCCTTGGAAACCACCACCCGTGCCTCTACGGGTGGTTTTTACTGACCCGTAGCTCAGTGGTAGAGCGGTTCGCTCATAACGAAAAGGTCACAGGTCCAAATCCTGTCGGGTCAACACAATCCTTCGTAGCTCAGTTGGTCAGAGCGTTTGACTGTTAATCAAAGGGTCGTAGGTTCAAATCCTACCGAGGGAGCATCTGAACATTTTTTATTTGTTTTATTTATTTTTTTGATTATCTTTGGTGGAACTAAAATATAATTATTATGATGAGACACGGAAGTAGAACAATCAAAGTCAAAAAAGCAGACTTGATTGCAAAAATCAAAGTGAATAAAGAAAATCACGTTAAAGAGTTTGACAAAGCCGTTGATGCTTACAAAGAAGAAGCACTACGCCAGTTAAGAACCCAACTTGAAAGAGTTGAAGAAGGTGCACTTGATGCCAAACTCAATTTAATTACACCAGTTAATAATGCCGAGAACTACGACAACATTCTTGAAATGTTTGTCTGGGAAGTTGCAAATGAAGTTGAACTGGAACAAGCCGAATTCCAAGAGTATGTTCAGGACACAACAGATTTCGCTGTGACAGCAAGGATGTCGAACATGATGTATGTAGATAATCATTAAAAACTAAATGGCTGGGTGTGCTGTGAAATCCTCAGAAGGCATTCAGAGAGAAAGTCAAGATGAGAATACTACGGTTGACCATCAAGACAAGTAACAGGTAACACATCATCGCCCTGTGCCGATGCATTGTAAAACTTAAACGCACCACAGAGTAAGGATGATAGCGGGTGTCCTTACCAGCCATTTTTAATTAAAACAACATGAAAAAAACTATTGATTATTTGGGTAAATCATACGTTTTAACCACTACAATTGGCAATTGTTTTGAATGTAAATATGAAGAACCTTGCAAAAATTTTCATTGTACTGGTGCTATGTGTGGTATAACAGGATTTTGTGTTGGTCATACGGGTAAAACCAATGATTGTCCATTTAAAGAAACAGAAAATAGTGAATAAATTCTTGTTTGTTGGCGAAGAACGCTCTAATCGAGCAATCGAAATGGGTGTGACTTGGAAAGACCGAAGACTTGCAGCAGCACATCTTTCAAAAGCAACCGATGCTTTGGGAATCCCTTGGGAAGAATGTCAGTTTTTAAACGTCTATGAGGACGATATAGAGGACATTAGGTCGTTTGAAGGTATTATAGTCGGTATGGGTAGAAAGGTTGAGAGAGAACTTAAAAAGCACCTTATTCCGCACGAATACATTCATCATCCCGCAGCACGTGGAAAGATTCGCATAATTGAAAATTATAAGGCTCATGTCAGGGAACAATTAGAACAAGTACTGAGTTAAGAGTATTTATATGAAAAGAAATTATGGGAAAATTTATAGACAGAATTAAGTTAGGATTTAAAAGATTTTGGATTTCTACTTGGTATGTTTGGTTTTCAGCAGTTCTTGCAGTAATTGTTGGATTAATCTTTGGATGGAACATTTCAATATGGGTATTCTTTGGCGGTGTCGGTGCGATTATCGCATTCGTATTTCTTCGTCAAATCTGGTGGTTTATTTCAGGAACTGGTGATTATGCTGGTAGAAACGGATTACTGAAAAGACTCTGGAATTGGATATTTAAAAAATGACACGCATCAAGATAAAAAAGGGCAAACACTATCCTTGGTTAATACCGATAACATTTCCGTTTTGTGTTAGGAAAAACAACAGTAATTATCGTAATGCTCAATTCATGTTTACGGATTCCTGTATGTTTGACTTACATGATGAAGACCAATGGGACGTAAATAAACTTTTTGGTTTCAGTATCGGACATCATCAAAACAGGTCATCATTTAGATTCGGTTGGAGACCTATTCTCAGCGAAAATCTTATTGAAATCGTAGGTTATGAATATCATGATGGATTCCGAATGAAAACAATGCCGATTTGCCGAGTGGAATTAAATAAATGGCATAAATTCACGGTTTCATATAACAATAAAGCAAATAAATCATTTTATTTCGTGAATAGAATGACGTTCAGTAATAAAGTGAATCTCATAAAGAAATCAGGGTTGGGGTACACCCTTGGAGTTTATTTCGGTGGAAACGAAAAAGCACCCCACGACATAACAATATACAAAAAACGAATAAATGCCTGAAGATAAACTAATCATTGGAATATATGACCCAGATGCAACAAATGACATTGCATATTATTATATTGACGAGTATAATCTTGCAGTAACATATTCATCAAATAAAGGAATTGGCGATGCAATTGGTCGCACAACAGACACATACATAATTTATGATGACCCAGAATTAATTGACGGAATCGCAAATCTGTGGCAACGCAGACCAGAATTTAAAAATAAATTAGTGGGGATTAGACATCCTGATTATGTGGAAAAGGAAGATAAAAAGTGGTATCAACTCGGAGCGAGAATGAGTCGTGACCACTACATTTATACTCTTGTCGCTCTGAAGATTTGGGAACAAAGAACAGGTAAAAGACATCCGAAACTCGAAGAAATAGTTAAAGCCACACCGTTCGGGATTAAAAAAATGGCAAGATGGACACTTGGTTTGATTCTTTGGAGTAAGGCATTAAACGACAATAATTTTGCGTTGTGGTTATATCTTGTTATCGAGTTAATTATGAATAATCTCATATATATACCACTAAGAAAAATTGCTGATAATATATGTGGTTGGAATGAAGAAATGGAACAAGATGAATGGGAACAGATTCAAAACGACCCAACAAAAACTAATTTACAAACACAACCCAAATGGAAGCAAAAAGTAGATAAAATTGTATTACCCTCTTACGCAATTATGTTTGGTGCTACGCAACTATATATCACATCAGATAGATTTCCAAAACTAAAAAAAGCTGTACAGAAGTCAATACTTAAGATGGTCGGAAACACTAATTATGTGCAACAAATGTTATTGGGGAAGAAAGATATTCCAAGAGATAAGGTTGAAGCATTTAAACACATGAGGGGCGGTAGGTGGTCTGGATATCTGAATGTACGTAACGACAGGGATATGAAAGTGTTTACCGATAACAGATATACTGTCAACCTACAAGACGTGGATTTAGTACGACATCTTTACAACGAGACCCAATTATAAAAGCCGATGTAGCTCAGTTGGTCAGAGCAGTTGATTTGTAATCAACGGGTCGGGGGTTCGAATCCCTTCTTCGGCTCAATTCTAATATTAATTAAAAATAACGTCATGAGTTTACAAACACAAATCAGAGAGGACATGATTGCTGCAATGAAAAACAGAGACACGGAAACCGTTTCTTTGCTTAGAGTAGTTGCTGGCGAATTCGGTAGGGAAATGAAATCAAGCAAAGAACTATCCGATGACGAAGCACTTAAAGTGATTCGAAAAATGTCAGAAAACGCTAAGGAGTTAGGAAATCAAGGTGAAGTAGACATACTTGACAAATACCTACCACAAATGCTTGGCGAATATCAAATCAGAACAATTGTGGGTGGAATAATCCAGAAAAACAAATACTCTGGTATGCCTGACATGGGTAAGGTAATGACAACACTCAAATCTCACCCAATGACAGCACTGATTGACGGTAAACTTGCAAGTCAACTCACCAAAGAGTTGCTCACTCAATAAATTATCGGGATTAATTTCCCGATTCATGCCCCCATAGTACAAGGGATAGTGCAATGGTCTTCTAAACCATCAATACAGGTTCGAGTCCTGTTGGGGGTACTAATCTAAATGGTGTCTAATGCGATGACAATTAGAACAAAGTAAATCACACTTATCGAGTTCTTTGGTTATTTTATTCCAAGAACGTAGTCTCAGCTTATCCCACCCAACTTCTTTTTCATCAGGGTTGAGGTGATGGAAATCAAATATAACGTATGGTTGTTCGGGATATGAATTAGAACAGTCATTACATTTAGAACCCTTGTATTGAATTGCTTTAATTTTAATTTTTATCCATCTATCGCAACAATATTCATTAAAACAACATTTACATTTAGATGAACCATTTTTTCTATCAGACTGTCCATAGAATTCGGAAACTGGTTTCTTTTCTTTACAGGTACAACAAATTTTTTCTTTCATATATATAAATACGTGGATAGAATGAAAAATTCTAATTATCTTTGTAAATTATGAAGTTTACGATAATTAAAATGCAAAACAGGGTTGAGTATTATGACTATGGATTTAAGAAACAAATTAGTTATAATGCTTATGCGTTCCTCGATATTATGGGACGTTGCATTATTATTGTTGCTGGTGAGAAGCACAGAGACCTGATGTCCGAGTATTTATCCTAAATGCTCCTATCGTCCAAGGGACAGGGCGGGGGTTTCCTAAACCTCAAATACAGGTTCGAGTCCTGTTAGGAGTACGAATGATATATTATTGTGATAGTAAACGGCATTTAGTTTGTGTTCCGTATTCATTGGAGAATTTACATAAAATGGCTGATGAATTGGGGATTAAAAAATGTTGGTTTCATAAAAATCACTACGATATTCCAAAAAAGAGAGTTGATAATATTAGAAAAAAATGTATATTTGTTTCATCGAGACAAATTATGATGATAATAAGTAAATAAATTGCCTTTGTAATTCAACTGGATAGAATAGGAGTTTTCGAAACTTCATGTTGCGGGTTCGAGTCCTGCCAAGGGTACTAAATGCGTTTGTAGCTCAATTGGATAGAGCACGTCACTACGAATGATGAGGTTGGGGGTTCGAGTCCCTTCAGACGTACTAAATTGTTTTATGATGAAAATAAAATTATGGAAAAAGTTCGGAACACGAGTTAGAATTGTCGAACTATATAATATGTTTGAGGTTCAAATTCGAGACAAGTACAATCTAAAATGGCATAAACTCAGAGAATTTAAAACATTCAAAGAAGCACTTTGCCAAAAACATCATTACATAAGAGTAGTTTTAATTAAAGACTTTGGGTTGATTGTTAGATATAGAAAAAAACATTAATATGATAAAGGAAAGAGTTGTTGTAGAATATGCTGATACGCTTGGAGAACTCCAAGTCGAAGGAATGAAATGGCATCACGACCATGCTTGGATGTATTATTTCGGAAAAACGGCAAATGTTCCCGAACACCTACAAGAATTTATAACTGAAGACAAAAAATATGTTCTTCTTGCAGAAGAAGACAAACCATATAAACCAAATGAAAATGAAGAAAATTAAAGTGTTCAATAGCTCGTAAATCAATCAGTTATCTGATTGATTATGGTTGACAAGAAAAAGAAGACCGAAAAACCACCAATGCGTTATTGGTTGGTTGAACTCACCCTTACGAGTGGCAGAGTTCGAACATTTTACGTGAAAGCAAGATTTCAACATGACGCTTATAAAAAAGCCGATTATTACGCAAGTCTGGCGAGTAACAAACAATTATTTGACTTGGCAACAGAAAATTTTAAGTTGTTGCCTTAAAAAAACCGAAGGTTGTATGGTAAAGACCATGTTGAATGAGCAGATGGAAACATGCTGTTAAGTGGCTACCTAACCAACCTTCGTATTTGCAGGGGAATCGTAACTCTTTCGTTAGGTGAACCCTGCTCCATGCGGGAATAGCTCAGTGGTAGAGCATCACGTTGCCAACGTGAGGGTCGGGAGTTCAAATCTCCTTTCCCGCTCCAAATAACGCAGAGGATTCATCGCTATCACGACAGTTATATCGACATACTGTCGTGATAGAGGAAACTCCAAACACCGTTGCTAAAGGCAGGAGATAACCAGTGAAAGCAGTTAGGTTGACAAATATGGGAAAAAAGGTTAATAGTACCGTCAACAAACCTGTAACCTTGAAAGACCCGAAGTTATCGTCCGTACTGCCGAGGGTGCAAGCCAAACAGACTTAGAGGGAAAGCAACTCTATGATAGTCGGGTTGGTGCATAGATAAATGATGATTGATAACAAAATTTGGGTTACGCTCACGTTATTTTAAAGTATTTAGTAATATGAAACTATTTAAAAAATTAAAGAAAAAAGACCATATTGAAAGCACGAGGATTATCGAACCCCAAGAATGGGACGAATTTAATGCTGCAATGAGTAAAGTAAAGGAAGATTCTCGTAGAAAACAAGCAGCATCATGGGCATCTGCCAAAAATGTTTATTTGGATTAATTATGGAACTATCTGTAACATCAATGATTATTATCACTGTCCTATCACTTTTGTTGGCATTTGTGCTAATTCCTGCGTTGTTTAATAACATTGCAAAACTCTGGTACTTAAAGAAAAACTCAGGTGTAAACGGATTTAGACATGAAAGTATGTTCTATAATGCCAAAGAAGGTACAATTGAAGCCGACCAATCACCAATTCATTAGAACTTTTTGTAACCTTTTAATATTATTTTCGTATAATCAACTGTAATCAAAACAATTTACAGTCATGATGAAAAGAAAAGAATTCGTTGCTATTTGTGTCGAACACAATATCAAGTACGACATCGACCCTAAAACCAGAGATTTTCATGGAACAATTAGTATTGAAGCACCCAAAGGCAAGGTTTTTGCTGAAAGCGGTTGTCATTATCATGATTACGATGTTTGTGAAAACATGATGGCAAAAGGTTATGATGCGGTGTATAATGATTATATTAGTTATGGTCTCATTGACTGTCATGACCCCGATTGTGATTGTCACAACGAACCTGACCGTCCCGCAGTTGTCCCTGAAATCCCGAAACCCGTGGTTCATCGAGACACCCATCCAGAAATTATTGAAGAAAAAGTTGTTTGGGGCGAAGTCGGTGTGAAAGACAGTATTGAATATCGACACTCACAGCGTTACATTTTTAACGATGGTGGTCGACAAGATGCTGGGTATAAGGGACACACTGGTGATTGTGTTACTCGTGCAATTGCAATTGTCACAGATAAGCCATATAAAGAGGTTTATGATGCGCTAAATCAGTTATCGGAATCCGAACGCATCACCAAGAGACACAAGAAAAAAAGCAATGCCAGAACAGGTGTTGGTCGTAAGACCTATCAAAAATATTTGGAATCTCTGGGATATCAGTGGATACCAACAATGCAAATCGGTCAGGGATGCACAACTCACCTTCGAAGCGATGAACTTCCTGCTGGTCGTTTAATAGTAAGACTCACTAAGCACATAACAACCATGATTGATGGTGCTATTAACGACACCTACGATTGTTCAAGACAGGGTAGTCGATGTGTTTATGGATATTTTGTGAAAAAAGTTGTGGATTAATTTTTTATTTATATATTTACATCATGGAAACCGATGGACATTATGTAGATAGTATCTGGTATCCACGAAAAAAGAAGATAATGAAAACAGAACTCTGGGAAATATTAGTACCTGCTTCAAACAATAAAGATTTGAAGTTCACTTATGAACACCATAAGGAATGGGATGCTTTCGTGAAGAAGACAACTGGTGGTGTGACCATAACCAAAACAGCAAAGGGTCAATGGGTGAGTCCTACGGGCAAACTTTATATCGATAGGATGATTCCTTGCAGGATTATGTGCAATAAAGAACAGATGTTAGAAATTGTTGATTTCACAATTGAACACTATAATCAAGAAGCGGTTATGGCGTATAAAATAAGTGATGATGTTATTTTAAGATATAAGTAATGAAGGTAGATTTAACGACATGGTGTAGTCCAGAGAGTCTGGCTGGAAAGTATCTGGCGAATACTTTGGAAAATATTGGTGACGAAAAACTCGTTGAGAAGGTCAGTGTTTATTTCCAAAGATTTCAAACCAGAATGAAAGCACTTAATGGTCTGGAGAAAGGAATGCGAGTTTTTTATCTGGGACTGTTGTTGAAAAAAACTGAAAAAGAGATTGAATTGAATGTGAGACATGAAAGAGTAAAGAGTTTGATGATGAATCTCATCACGGCTTTTTATCGTATGGAAATGTCGAAGATATAATTATTGGAGAGTTGGGTGAGTGGCTTAAACCACCAGTTTGCTAAACTGGCGTGCGGGGAAACCTGCACCGAGGGTTCGAATCCCTCACTCTCCGCAAACCATATTTTCTGTATTTATATAGAACAGGGATTATGTGGGAATATAATAGATTTGAGTTTAAATTCAAGATAATCAAGGAATTAATTGATGAATTAAACAAAATTGGGACAGAAAATTGGGAAGTAATCTATTATCAAGAAACAAAACCACCAAAATTTGGTGGTGATTGGATAACTGTAATTATTGTAAAACGATTAAAACCAGCATGATATGAGCAATTTAAGAAAAGCAGTCACCGTATTTGATGAATTCAGTTCGATGACACTACTAAAACCATATAGTGATGAATATCTTAATTATTTAATTGAGATAAACGAAGACGCATATGGTGAAATGACACTAAATCTAAGACCAATAACCGAATTAAGAGCAAAATTCGGTGGTAGTGATGAAGAATTTGATGAACTACTCAAGGAATTGGGATTATAATTCATCAATTTTGTAACATTTTGAAACTGTTTTCGTATAAGTAAGTATGAAAAAAGAATTGAAAATAGAAATTACTGAACTATTCATGGCGAAAGCAGGGAAGAATGGTTGGGATAGGTGTTTCCACGGCACAATCCGAAGAGAACATGATGCTGATAGCAATCCTGTTGTGCACGGCAAGATAAATATTAATGATGGCTATATCATTGCAACTGCAAAAGACCAGTGGGAACTCGGTGAAAAATTAGACGAACTCGTACTTGTTAATCTCACCACAAATCTATGTGATGACCAAAAACCATCCCTTAATTAAATGAACGAGAAACTACAAAATATTGTCTCAGATACTCCAAGTCCTTGGCTTGAAGATGCCAAACGTAGACAGAGATGGAAATGGTTAAGAAAACCTATTTTTAGAATAAAGTTAAAGTGTTTAAGACTAAAGCGTAAATGCTGTGAAGGATTTTGAGTTGTTAAAACGAACCTATCCTGTTTCGGAATTTGACCGAACTTGTGATGGGTTTGTTTATATATTGGATAACACAACAGCCGAAGAACGAAAAGAATGGCACATCAATGCCAGAGAACTTCAGCGAGTGATTAAGGCTGGTGAGAAGTACATTTATCAGGTGGCGAAAGTTGGAAGAGAATTCAAGATATTGAGCATGTGTTTTAGTAATTACGCAATAATTAGAAAAAGAATATTTGGTTTTGAAGATGAATGATGAAATAAAAAATAAACTCAAAAAAAGAATGAATAAATTTTTTGAGGACTACAAGAAAATGGGATTGTATCCTTATGAATTATATACTCTTATGTGTACTATTGCCGATGAATATGACATAAATTACACGTTAGATTTACATGGTGAATTAATGGGCGTATAGTTCAGTTGGTAGAACACTGGTCTCTAAAACCAGTAGTGACGGGTTCGAACCCCGTTACGCCCTCAAAATTTATTAAAATGGCAAAAAGAGAAGTAGTTAATGTAGATGTAATGGACAGAGGATTGTTCATGATAGACCACGACCCCAAAGAATGCGATTTTTGTGATGAAGAAAAAGTATGCGCATCAATCAATTGTTTATGTAAAGACGTTATGTGTATTTGTAAGGATTGTTTACAAAAATTCGTTAATGCATTTTAAATAATTTGAAAAAAGTCTTGTTTATTTGTAACATTTTTATAACTTTGTCGTATAATATAAAAAGATAAGTATTTATAATTTTAAGACAAACAATTATTAATTAAAAACAAAGTCATGAAATAGGTAAAATTAGTAACAGTTACCAGAAAAGACCTCGATGCAGGTTATCAATTAGCGCAAACAATACATAGTAGTAGCAGGTTTGCCTATCATTATCCCGAACTTCATCGGGAATGGATTGAAAAATCCGAATATGTTGTATCACTTTCAGTGGACAACGAAGAAAAACTCCAGAGATTATTTTACAAATTACAGGACAATGGTGCAACTGTTGTGGCTTTTCACGAACCCGACATCTGCAACCAGTTGACCAGTATTTGCTATTATGGTACTCCAGAGTTAATAAAAATAACATCCAAATTAAATCTGGCATTATCATGAAAGAATTAAAACCAATTGGCTTCATAGTCGAATCGAAACACCTATACCCCAGCAGAAAAGGTAATATTGAAAGATGGGAACGTTTTAGCACCAAACTGTACCGAACAAAAGAACGTGCAGAAGATGCATATCGTCAGTCACCATATAAATCTGAAGATTATAATGTTGCTGGTAGAATAGTTCCAGTATATCGACAAGAAAATGAATCACCAATACCAATAAATTAAACCCGCACTTTAATATTAAAGTCGCACTTAAATTTTAAGACATGAAAGACAAGTAGATTCAAATCCGACCCCCATAATAGTGTGGTACTCACCAGATTCGTGATTTGCGAATTGCGAATCGAGAATTTGACATCACGGGATGTGATATCAAGTTTCACAAAGTGCGTATCGCATATTGCAATATGCAATAATAAATAAAAACAATAATTTTAATAAACATTATTATGGAAACAATAGAAAAAATAGATGTCGCTAAAATGAAAACCGACATCAAAGCCAAAGTTGAATTACAGAAATTCTACAAAAATCAAAGAAGAACCGAAAAATTGGTTGGCGACAGAAAAATGTCACCAAGTGATGCCACTTATAAGCACGCAGCAAATCGAGAAGATTTACGTGCGATGTACGCAGCCTATGGTATAGCCAGAGGCAAAAGTTTTTCTCAAATTGAAAATCATTATCCCGAAGAAGGTCATCCTCTCCACGCCTATCAAAGAACAATTGATAGAATACTGGAAGGATATAAGATAATGGTAGAGGTTGAAACCGAGGAAACCGAGTAAAAGAAAAGGGGGGTGGCAACATTCCCCTTTTTTATTTTTTCTTGCATTTGTCCCAGAGATTGATTAGTTTTACAGAAAATAATTTTATTTTAATCATAACATAAATGCAAGAGAATGATAAATTGAATCCCGAAGAACTACAATCACCAAAATTAGCCACTCTTCCTGTTCTCCCTGTTGACCCAACAGAACTCGAAGCCGAAGAAAAAATAATGGAAGGCGTTGAAGAAGTAACTCCCGATGACCTTGATAAAAAGAATTACCTCAAAGTTTCTCCAACATTTTATATTCAATCAGTTAAAGGTGAAGAGGTAAATGATGAAGGTGAAAAAATTGAACTATTTAATATTCAATCAGTTAAAGGTGAAGAGGTAAATGATGAAGGTGAAAAAATTGAACTATTTAAAATTCTAAATCCAGAAACAGGTGTTGTTGAGACCAGAGAATTGACCGATGAAGAAGAAAAGGAATTATTAATTACCGAACTCAAAAGAAGTAAAGAGAAATTCAATCCACTCAGCCATCCAACTAAAACTGTCGGAACAAGCACCGTTACCAACATTATTGGCAGAGACCGCCAAGTGAAAAATAAAGAAGTTCAGACAAACGTATTGATAAACCAGTTTGGTACTAAATATAAACAAAAACGCAGGAGAAGAAATTCTCTCGTCAAAAAGTCACGTCAACAAAATCGTAAATAAATGGAACAAATTAATTATGTACACTTAATACCAAACAGCCATTCATTTGGTAGTTTGGAAAACATTCTGACAATATATTCCTTTAAATCGGAAGAAGTAAATGAAGAATATTTCTTAATTGGATTTAGAAATACCTTAAAAAGAGGGTGGGAACTCAAACAAATAAAAGAAGTAGACGGTAAACAAGGACCGTGTTTTACATCAGTTGATAGCATAATTCAATATCTTGAAACAGATTATGATGAGAAAATGTTTGTTATTAGAATAGAGCATACATTAAAAAACGGATTAGATTTAAAATGTGAAAGAAAAATGGAAAGAACAGAAGTTTATAAACGTCTTGATACCGAAAGGGATTATCAAGACCTACGTTGGAGTACCCGTAGAACAGCAAATGGTACACCAGATGAAGAGAAGCCACCCGCAGAATGGATAAACTATATCGAATATCACGTTTCTGCTGCCAAGAATGAAGTATATAATCTCAATACCGAGGAAGCACTGGCTCATGTCAGAAAGGTTGCTGCACTCGCTGTACGCTGCCTTGAATTGCATGGTTGTCCAGAGCGTATTATACCAAAAGAACTGCTGAATCTGGAGTAATGCGAAAACTATTATATTATATATTATATCCATTTGTGTGGATAATAAATGGTGTATTGGAATTTTTCTACTATTTTCATCAAACCAAAAAAGAAAGTGGATTTAGGTGGGCATTTAAAGTTCATGTGATTGAATCAATTCGAGATTCGATTGAAAATTTTTTCTATGAACATCATCACAATGGGGTTTTCGGTCCGGGTGGACATGGATGGCGCATTTTCAAAAATGGAAGTCTGGCATTAGTTATTGCGATATTGACAGCAATTGCATTTATTTTATATGTAATTTTGAATTAAATGAATATTGATTTAAACAACACTTATTGGGATAGACTAAGGGGGTTTGTGACTGAATTGCGTGTAGATGCCAGATGGGTGCTCAAGGAAAATGAAACCGAAAAACCGCTTGGGTCACTAAGAATAGCGTCACATCCAGATTTACCGCCCGGGTATTTGCGTGCGATTTTCACATATATGACAAGCATTCGTGAAAAAACTAAATCAGAAAAACTTCAGACAATCGAAGATTATCAAATGGAACTCACTGAACTCGAAGTCTATTCGATTCACGATGACATCCAAACCGACACTCAGAAATTTGAAGCACCGTATAAAGAACTGGAAGAAATGTTTGTTGTAAAAGTATTTGAATGATGGATAATATATTTAAGGAGTTCGTAGTTGATAATGAATTATATGTTGATGAATATAATTGGGAACAGATATGTACTAAATATATGCATGAGCATATAATCCAACAGATTAGTGATGCTATTGTGGAATTCAAAATCAAATTACCTTATCGTGAAATCAGTTTGGATGACGTGCACAGAGATTACGAAGCATTGAAAAAACAAACTACAAGAAAATTAAGTACAACTGGTGCTTGGAGCAGTAAATTTGACTACAAATACAATTTCAATCATCACTACATCGAAAACGTGAATGCTGGTAATAAAGCCAGCGATTATTTTCATCAGGTTCAGCGTTGGAAATGTGATGCAACTGGATATCCTTCACCACAAAAGACATGGGAAACCGAAAGATTCCGTTTAACGCTGTTTAAGGCGTTATTCAGTCTCAAGGTCATGGAGATTAACCCAACGGTCTTACGCAACCTAATATCCCTTAGAAAGTACATTGCTGCGCAATTCAGACCGAGTGCTGCTAAATACATCTACGATTATTTTCAAGCCGAAACCGTATTGGATTTCAGTATGGGTTGGGGTGACAGAATTCTTGGAGCACATACCAGTGAATACGTGAAAAAATACGTGGGGTTTGACCCAAACCTTAGTCTAATTGATGGTTATTTGAAACAAATTATCGAATACCAGAAAATCGGAACACCAATGAAATTTTCAATATTTCCTTGGGGTGCTGAAAGAAATGATGTTTATACAACAGATAAATTCGATTTGGTGTTTACTTCTCCACCCTATTTCGATAAAGAGAAATATGACCAGAGTGAGGAACAATCCTACAAAAAATATAAGGAGTTCAATAATTGGATGCAGAATTTCCTGTTTAAAGCAATTGAACTCAGAACCGAGAATCTTAAATCTGGTGGACATCTTGTCATTAATATCAGCGACATCTATACAAGAAAGAAATTGTTTCAAATCTGTGACGGCATGAATGATTATATTGCCAGCACAGGTAAATTTAAATACAAGGGTGCTATTGGATTGAAAATGCCCAAGAGACCTATGAGTAAATCGTCAAGCACGATTGGTGTATATGGAGAGCCAATCTGGGTCTGGAAAAAGAAATAATTAAAAATATTTTTATAGAAATTGGATGCATTTAAATTTATTAATGATTGTTGAAGTATTTATATGAAAATAAAAAGAATGAGATTAATAAATTATTACGAAAATGCAAATAAAACTGGCATTTATTGTATTCGAAATCAAACTAATAAGAAAATATATATTGGTAGTACAAAAAATTCGTTTAGTGTAAGGAAAAATAAACATCTATGTCTTTTAAGAAAAAATGGTCACTACAATGAACATCTACAAAATGCATGGAATTATTATAAAGAGGAAAATTTTAGTTTTGAAATATTATTTATTTGTTCGTTAGAAGAATGTGAGAAATATGAGGGTGAATTTATAAAAATATATTCATCAAATAAAAGAGAATATGGATATAATATCGCAAATGTTTCCTCGTATCAATTTGGATACAATATGTCAGATAATCATAATAATGAAAAAAGCATAAGAAAAAAAGAAAGGGCAATGAAATTAAATGGCTTAACAACTAACGAGAGAGGAATTTCAAAACCATTTAAAATTTATGATATTAATGGTAAATTTATTGAAGAATATGATGGTGAAAAAGAATTTATTTTAAAAAATGGTGGTTCTAAATCACATATATCAATCACACTAAATAAAAGACAATTATTTTATAAAAACAACATTATATTATTTTCTGATGACAATTTATCAAATAGTGACATCAATTATGCTAAGAATAAAGCAATAAAAAAAATCGAGTTATTTGATTTAAATAATAAACATATTCGTACATTTGATTCGGCAAATCAATGTGCTGAATTTCTAAAATGTAATGTTTCCGAAATAAGAATGTGCTGTTTAAATAAAAGAAGTAGAATTAATAAATATATAACTAAATATAAAATTTATGGATAATTTTAATAAAGACTCCGAAGAATTTCAAACAGGAAGAGGAAAAGGATTGAGATTCAATCAAGGGAAACTCAGATATGATTTAGTTGAACCCAGAGCACACCGTGATATGGTAGAAGTACTTACCGATGGAGCAAATAAATATCGGTCAAGAAATTGGGAAAACGGTTTAAGTTGGACAAGTGTAATAGCAAGTCTTAAAAGACACATAGCAGCAATTGAAGCAGGTGAAGACCGTGACCCAGAATCTGGAAGACTACATATTGCGCATGCTGCGTGTAATGTGCATTTCCTGAACGCATTTTATTACACGTTTCCACAAGGTGATGACAGACCAAAGAGATTCCTTAATATGCCAGCAATTGGTTTGGATATTGATGGTGTTATTGCTGACTTCACACACGCATGGAATGCCGTATATCCTGAAATAACTGCCGAACCAAATTCATATTTCTTCGACAGACAAATTATGAAAAGGTTTGACGATATGAGAAAAGCAGGAACTCTTGATGATTTCTATTTGAACATCGAACCACTTATTAAACCAGAAGACCTGCCGTTCGAACCCCGTTGTTATGTGACGGCACGACCTGTTGATACAAAGATTACCGAAGAATGGCTGGATAAAAATGGTTTCCCGAAAAAGAAAGTTTTGACAGTTCCAACTGGTACAACTAAAGTCGAAATCATGAAAGAGGCTGGTATTGAAATCTTTATCGATGACTTCTACGACAACTTCGTTGAATTAAATAAAGCAGGTATCTTTACCTACTTATATTCTGCACCTTGGAATATGAGGTATGATGTCGGTCACATGAGACTCAACTCATTGAAAGACTTACCATTACTGACATAATATTTTGGTCAGATATTTGTTGTTGGATAGACTAATCTTCTATTCATAGTATTTATATCTAAATGTGAAGTAATGGGAAATATCGTAAATGATATCGTAGAGGATATCAACATAAAACCAAATAAATCAAAACTTATTATTAAGTGGGTGATTAGTATTGCTGGTAGTTTAATCGTACTTGCATTTATATTTGGACAATTCAAATCGTCTTTCTTCAACAGAATGGACAATTTTGAAGAAACACTAAATAAAAGCACAACTGCCGTTGAACAATTAAAAACTGATATGAATGCTGGGTTCGAAAATGTTAATATAAAGATAGATAAAATATATAGTGATGGGTTAATAATTTTTAACGGTTTTCAGGAATATAATAACGCACAACTTGGCTTGATTGTTGACTATGGTAATGGTAATAAAGATATGTTGAAACGAATGTTGGAAATCAGTGCCATGAAACAACAACAGGATGTTGAAACACAGATTGAAACAACAAAAAATGAATCAGTTATTACTGAAAAACCAGAATTCTCGATTGCCGTAAAACCATTTAACCCCAAAGATTATATTGGGATGGTGCATTTCATTGAGGTGGAAAGCAATGACACTATCTTTCATTTAACTGGTGCAACTGAAGATTTTATAAATAAAATTGATAGAAAGAAATACGAGGTAGGCGCAATTACTGAAAATCCAACCCATCCCGGTTTATATGACCTATCGTATCGTAATAAATAAAACATGGGAAAAAATCCAAAAAAATATTCTAAAGAAGAATTTTTAAAATTTCTCGAAAAGAATAACGTTAGTGACGTAATTATTAGTAAATTTGTAGGGTTACCAGAAACCGTAGAACGTAGTGGTAATACCTTTAATTTAGACATTAATTCGATATGGTATAGTATTGGTAACACATTCTATAACTTCGAATTAAATTACTATTCTGAAGAACTTGTTGAATATCTTTTTAATTCTAAGGTATTTAATGATGTTGAAGTTAGTATTAATTATTTACAATGTGAATTGATTAATAATAACTATATTAAAATTGATGAGGACAGTGATTAATGAAAATTTGTATAATATCTGACACACATACCAAACACAAATTTGTTGGAATTAAAAAATATGAAGCCGATGTAATTATTCACTGTGGAGACATAAGTGGTAACGGTGGAATAATGGCGATTACCGAATTTATGAATTGGTTTAGTGGTTTGGAGCAATTCAAATATAAAATTGTTGTTGCTGGAAACCATGACTGGTTGTTCGAGAGAGCGAATCTCAGAGCAAGAGAAGTTGTGCCCGATAACGTGATTTATCTCGAAGACGAAGAAGTTGTCATTGACGGTGTGAAGTTCTATGGCACACCTGTGCAGAAACCATTTTGTGATTGGGCGTTTAATCGTCCAGAACCAAAACTTGCACAGCATTGGGCAGCGATTCCCGATGATGTTGATGTGTTAATTACTCATAGTCCACCATACGGTATTGGTGACTACGTGCCTTGGAACAAAGAACATCATGGTTCACCAAGTCTTTACATGGAAGTCGTGAATAGAATCAGACCTAAGATTCATTGTTTCGGACACATCCACGAGGGTTACGGGTTGAAAGAAATGGACGGCATTAAATTCATTAATGCCAGTAATCTCGATGGGGATTACCAATGTGTAAACGACCCATTCATAGTTGAAATCTAAAAGCCAGAAATTTCTGGCTTTTTTTTGTATTTATAAACAATGAAATCGATTCCTAAAATAATCAGAGAAGAAATTCGTAAATTCGTGAGAGAATATTACGAAGAAGAAGAAGTTTATAATTGGGAAGACGAAATCAAACGAGGTGTCTTCAATAATTTCTTATATCGTAACAACGCAGATTTCACCAGAACCACGCCTTGGAAAGTAATACCATTTGCCAGACTAAAGAAAATCTGGGAAGATTATATTAGAGTTGGCGTTGTTAGAGATACCAAGGGACTGGAATTGATTGAAGATATTGTAATTAGTAACACGATTAAAATAAATTTTTTTACTGAGCTTGCTGGTCACACACAATGGGGTGCGGAAGACGATTTCGAAGACAATATTGGGTATTACGTTGACGAACAACTGAATTGCATTCTTCCCCGTGAAAAGGTTGACACCAACCAATTAGAAATTCCATTTAATGATGCAACCAAAGGTCATGTGAAAAAAGAACCAGTTGCAGAACCCGAACCATGTAACACCACAGTTAATCCATACATACAGCAAGTGTTCGATGATAACAATGAAGACGGGATGACCAGAGAAACCATGAGGGAAATCTTATATGAAAATCTGAAAGACAAGTTCTTTGAGTATTTCATGGAAGACCCCAAAAGTGGACAGGCATATATTAGTGATTACGGACTGAAACCATTAATGACATTAATGCAGGAACTGACACGAACAACAGAACCTGAACAAAAAATTCCAGTTATTGATAAGATGCTTAATGTCGTTCACCAACGTAGTGATATCGCAGCATGGTTTGTAGAAGGCGGTTCAAATGCACTAAGTCAATTAAGTGGGTATGAAATTCCCGATGAAGAAGCAGGGGGATATGATACCAAAAGTGCGATATCGGGGAAATACAAAATGAATGATTACTAACAAACATTTGCCACTAAAACCCATTTACTGTCCTTTGTTTGATAAAATTTTCCATCAATAACGGCTTTTCGGATATTATTTTCTATTTATGGTAAAAATTATATTATCATAAATATATAAATATATGAATATCAATGAATTATTAGAAGTAATTCAAGACGAATTTCTTCCCGAAGAATTAAATGGAGAATTTTTATTACATGGAAATGTTATAATTTGGTCATACAATCTTACAGACGACAGCGAAGATTTACTTTTCTTAGATGATGAAGAAGAAATGTTTAATTTCGAAGCCATGAGTTCTGAAGAACTACTACGAGAAGCATATCAAGAGGATTTCGATAAACTACAACAATTTCTTGATGGCATTGAAGAAACAGATAACTGGACATTTTCCGATAGCGAAGTTGTTGATGACGTAATTGTTTTTAAAATTTTCTAAGAAAAGCGTAACATTCTCGATTTGTTTTCGTATAATTGTAAAAAGAAAACAAATGGGTGGTAAAGCATTAAATAAGTACGGTGTTAGCACCGTGAGGAAAAGTACTGAAGAATTCCTAAGAATTGGAAAGTCTGTTCAGAATACATTATCGTTTATGTTTTTAAGACAATACGGTATTAATCTTGAAACCACTGTTGTTACTTGCTATCATACGAAGTCAGACCACGGAGATTTAGACCTCTTAATTAAAATGACTCCAGAAATTGAAAACAAGAACATTGATTTCAGAACTGTAATTCAGTTGTCATATCTTCCACAAGCCATTCACAACAATGGCGGTGTGTATTCATTTGACTACCAGAATTTTCAGGTTGACTTCATTCCAATTAAGGAACACAAATGGGAAACCGCAAAGGTTTATTATTCTTATGACCCCCTTGGTAACATCATGGGCAAGACATTCCACAAGTTTGGATTGTCATATGGTTGGGATGGGTTGTTTTACAAGTTCAGGAATTTCAACGGTAGAAATTCTCAAAACATTTTGTTAACCAATGATGCCAAAAAGATTTTTGACTTCGGTGGTTACAATTATGACCGATACCTTCAGGGATTCGAAACTCTGGAAGACATCTTGAAGTTTGCAATTGATTGCAAGTACTTCGACACAGAAATCTTCCAGATGGATAACCTCAAGAGCATCGACAAGAAAAGAAACCGTAAGCGTGGTTCATATCACGTTTTCCTTAAGTACTTGAAGGATAATAACATCAACACAAGGTATGAATTCCAGAAAGAAAAGGATTTGTATCTGCCGATGATTGAGACTGCTTTTCCCGAAGGCATGTTAATGGAAAAATTAGGTGAGTTACAGAGAAAGGATAAACAAGATAAAATCCTGTCTCAAAAGTTTAATGGAGATATCGTAATGTCTTGGCTTCCAGACCTCAAAGGTAAGGAATTAGGACAAGCAATTGGTAAGTTTAAAACAGACTTGGGTGACGAGTATGATGAATTTATCCTCAATGCGAGTTACGATGCGATTCATGAACGATTTATGAATACATATAATGGGTAATACAAGCAAAGGCAAGATACGAAATAACATATTGAAACTCGGTAGTAAGAATCTCAATGCAGAGAATTGGGAAGTCTATCATCCGAATGGAATACATATGTTCACCTGTGGTGAGAAGAAAGCCAGTTGGTATCTCGAAAGAGGTCTGGCTGTACGAACTGCCGATGGTAAAATCATGTTAACATTCGAACCCAAAGGTAATGGTTTTGAAACCAATGAGGTCTTTGGTAAAAGTGTTAGGGAAGCGATATGTGTTGTTACAGGCGTTGATAAAGGCTTGCAACGACACCATATCGTACCTTATTGCTATCGCACATATTTCCCTGAAAAATATAAATCTAAAAATCATCATGATGTGGTTTTAATTAATCATGAAAGACATTCGGAATACGAGCAACTGGCAACTCAATATAAAGATGTGATTGCCGAGATGTTTGACGTGAAAACAATCAGCGAGTCCAATATGGAATATACATTTAAACTGCGTGAAATTGGTAGGGAAAATGCGATTCTTTTAAACAACATACATTCTATATTTAAAACATATGGGAGAGTAAGTGATGAAGTTAAACTCGAAAAACTTCAGGCAATTGCTGACGGCACTGAAATTCCATTCAAAACCGTTTGTAATTACAATTATATCCAACTCTATAAAATGTATCTCCTGTTAAAAGAAGAACATATAAAGGAACAATACGAGTTCAAACAAAATCATCGTCAACAGTACGACCACGGCTACCATGTGGTGCAGAAACTCGATACCGAAGAAAAAATTATGGACTTCGTGAAACTCTGGAGAAATCATTTTATCGACACCATGAAACCTAAATTCATGCCTAACGGTTGGTCTGTTGATTTCCGAATAAAAACTAATATTTAAATTCCTTGCAATTGTGATAAATTATTCATAATATTGCAAAATAAAGACATATAATATGAAACTATACAAAGCATTAAAACTGAGAAAAAATCTAATTGGTGAAATCACCAAAATAAAACTGCAAATCAGGGAAAGGAATTCATATCTTGAAGGTTCAAAAAACGGGGAAAAATTCAGTGTTGACACAGCATATCTGGAACTTCTTGATAAAATCCAAGAACTCACCAGTTTAAAGTTTGTCATCAACGAAGCCAATCGTGAAATTCAAGCACAAATATATTTACTTGGGGAATATAAGGCACTTATTGCCTTCTGGAATGAAGTGAGTGTTGTTGAAGGAACTCAGATTATTGGATATGGTGATAAAGTCCAGAATTACGTAGCTCAATTCGATGAAGAAAAACGAAATGGTCTTGTTAAAGAATTTCAAAAAAGAGTTGATGCGATTCAGGAAGAACTCGATGAGTTCAACTTCAACACCGAAATTCCTTGGGGCGATATGACTGAAGAGGAACTGGATGTGTTAGATGCCAGCGTAGCACCACTGGAAGAAAAAGAAGCGTGTGGATGCGACAAAGGTTGTTGTAAAGGTCATACCGACACCGATGCCAAAGAATAACGATACTGAGGTGTGTGTTCGAGTAATTTAGAAAAAACGTGATTCTACAACTTATGGTAATGATAGAGATTAGAATGTTCAAGAGTCCTGTTATTCATGTTGTAAAAGTTTAAGAATAAAGAGTTAAGCCTCATTATCTTCACAATTTTCTTTAAGAAAGACACACACTTCTTTCATTATTAAACATTATGAAGAACTTAAAACCGTTATTTGATTTCGATGATATTCTCATTGTTCCAAAAGTAAAAACAGATATATCAAGCCGATATAAAAATATTATCTTATCAAGAACACTTCCGTTATTCACAGCACCAATGGACACTGTTGTGGATATTGAAAACATGTTTGATTTCATGGAAAACGGAATCAGTGTTACGCTTCCCAGAACCATAAAACGAGATGAATATCATTTAGTACCGAGAGGTGTTTTTGTTAGTATGGGTTTTGAGGACATTAATTTCGAATTAAAGACTGGTCTGAAAAACCTAAAAAAAGATTTGTGTGTTGTAATTGATGTGGCTAATGGTCATATGCAAAAAGTATTTGATTATTGCCGAGAAATAAAGACACTAAGACCTGATATTGTATTAATGGTTGGTAATATCGGTAATCCAGAAACCTACCAATGGTATGCCAAAGGTAATTGTGTTGATTATATCAGAGTAGGTATTGGAAATGGTGGTGGATGCCTAACAACCAAACAAAGTGGTGTTGGATATCCAATGGCATCATTGATTCAAGAAGTTCGTAAAGCAAAATTACTGTATGTATATGACCATAAAGATGAACCCGATTTAAAAGTTCCTGCGATTGTTGCTGATGGTGGAATGAAAGACCATTCAGATATTATCAAAGCACTGGCACTCGGTGCTGATTACGTTATGATTGGTAGTATTTTTAATAAAGCGTTGGAAAGTTGCGCCCAGAACTATTTATATGGGGTCAAGATAAATAAAAGATTTGCGAAGTACTTCTTCAAGAAAGGTCGTCCAGTAAAGAAGTATTTCAGAGGCATGAGTACTAAGAGTGCTCAAAAGGCAATGGGTAAGACCAGTTTTAAGACATCTGAGGGTGTTGTGAGGTTCAGGAAGGTGGAATATCATCTCAATGGTTGGGTTGAGAATTTCGAGCATTACCTGAGAAATGCAATGAGTTATTGTGATGCTCAGACACTGGATGAATTTGTTGGTAAATCAAAGATTTGCCAGATTACGACAAAAGCATATGATAGATTTAATAAATAAGGTAGATGAACAAATTAAAGCAGATATCAATTCCATACAGGCTATAGTAAATAAATATGCCGATGTTCTACGTGACACCCGACCAGAAAAAGAAATTCCGTATCTTGCATACATCATCGATACCTGTGTCAACCACATAAATGAAAACCATAAAGATTTACCCCAAGACTGGAAAGCGTGGTCAGTTGTGGTCGTCAAAAATCTGTATCATGAAGGCACGATTAAAAAGGCTGACGATATCATAAAAACAATTGACGAGTTTCTTGAATACAAAGAGAAGGAATATAAAAAATATTGTGATGATATTATTGCTGTTAATGATTACGAGAGAGATAGGGGTTTTATGTTTAGGTTTTTATTTAAAAAAAATCGGTAGCCATTGACTACCGATTCATGTTTTAGGCATATTGTATTTCTTCGAGTTGCGTTTCATATTTTAATTTTTTTATTTCCAATGCCTGTTTCTTTTTTTCTAAAATACCATATTTTTCGAAATTAGCAATTTTGATTGTAAGTTGTGTAATCTTGTATTCTAAAATCTCGATGTCTCTTTCTTTGCTCATGGTTGTAAATTTTTATTTTAAATTAATTTATTATAAATACTTAAACAATTGCTTTTCTAATTAGTTTCAACTATATTTGTTTAAATATTTTATCATGGAAAAATACAAAAGATTTACAACAGAACTTAACACCGATGAAGAGATTCAAATCTTTTTGGATGAAATAACAACTGATGGTTGGAAAATTATTTATTATAATGAAACAATTAAAGACGTTAAAACACTGGTCATTACTGTTATTGGCAGTAAAACTCAAAGCGTGATATTATGAGCACCAATGCTGGATATCTGGTTAAAACCAAATCAGATAAAGAAGGAAGGACATATCACCGTGAAGGTCTTGTGAATAAAAAAATGGTGGTTTATGTTGACGTTGATGGCAAACAAGTGAAAATGCTTTGCGACCCCAAAACAATAAATATAATTGGATTTATAGATTAGAAGTTATGGAAAATTTAGAAGAAAACAAAACATATTTACTTAAATTTGGACAGCAAGATGGACTATACGCTGTAACAATTTTAAAGAGTACCGAAACCGCCTATTATGTTAGATGGGATAATGGTCTTAATGGTAATTACAAGTGGGAAGAAAAAAAAGTTTTTTGTAAACAGTATTCAGTACTTGAAGACATCACGGAAATCACTGACATAACGAAACATATTTAATTATTTTTTCCACCGATTCATCCAGTGTTTCCGCACCTGTATCAATATTTAGCCAAGCATCTGGCATTGGCTCAAAGGGTGAATCGATTCCCGTGAAGTCTTTTATCAAACCTGCTCTGGCTTTCAAATACAAACCTTTTACGTCACGGTTCTCACAGGTCTCAAGACTTGTGCTGAGATGAATGAATTTAATGTTGGGAATGATTCTGGTGATGTTGTCTCGCATTTCATTTGTTGGTGTGATGAATGTAGCTATAACTACAATACCGTTTTGATTCAATATTTTTGCGACTTCAGCAGCACGTCTTAGATTCTCCTGACGGTCAGCAAGGCTGAATCCCAAATTATTATTAAGACCGTTACGAAGTACGTCACCGTCCAATAAAAAAACCTTCTTATTTAATTCCTCATAGTATCCAACAAGTTTTTCACCAAGTGTTGTTTTTCCAGAACCACTGAGACCATTAAACCAGATTGTTTGCATATTCATCAATAAATACAAGGTTTTTTATCTTTTTCATTAAAAACATTTGGCAGTTAAATTTTTTTTAACTAAATTCGCTATTCAATTAATTAATTACATTAAATTAAAATTATTATTATGAAAAAAATCCTTACATTACTTGTTGCAATGTTTGCTTTTGCAACACTTTCCTTCTCACAAGGAGCACTCACTGTTCAAGGTGGGTACTCATGGAGTATGGGTATGGTTGGTGCTGACTACCAACTTGGTCACATAGCCATTGGCGGTGGTTACATGCCAACCTCAATGCCCGGTTCTGGTGAACGACTTAATTCATTCTCTGGTGTACTTACTTGGTGTGGATATGAATATGATGAAAGTGGTTACTATATCTCAGGTGCATTTGCATCCGCAGGTTATCGTTATCAAGCAAGTTATAATGGTGGTTCTTGGACAGATGATATTGTTGCTCCGATGGCTATTGTTAATCTGGGTTATAAATTACAATGGTATTCAGGACTTAATTTAAAAGGCGAAGTCGGATATGGTTGGTGTAGTTATGCAGGTGTTTTTACTTGGGGTGTAACCGTAGGTTGGACATTTGGAATGTAATTTTAAAAATAAAATGAAAGAGATGAAAAAAATCCTATTAAAATTTGCACTTGTACTTGCATTCATTGGTACTATTTTTATTCTGAGTTGTGAACCACCAGAACCACCACGTCCTGATTGTGAAATCAATAACTATGGCTCGGTAACTGTAAAGAACAGCACAGGTTACAATATTTGGGTTGACGTAACATGGGGAAATGTTATTGAAAACTATGAAAAACTCCTGTACAACAGCAATTCATATAAATATACTCATGTTCCTGCTGGAAGTATTGAAATTTGGGTAACGTTTGACGGTACTGATTGGAGTTTTAATTATGAAAATCTATCCAGTTGTGAAGATTTGAAATATACATGGTATCTTAGTAATAAGAAATCCGCAGGTGATTGTCCATTTATTTTGGATGTCGGTAATGGTGAAATGGTTATACCTGTTCTCAAAGAGAAACACTAATTATATAATCGAAATAATAAATGGCGACCACTGGTCGCCATTTTTTTTATGAGTATTTATATATACGTAAATAACTATATGAAATACAATGATAGAAATGGGAAAATTAAAAGCACTTTGGGAAAAGATTAAAAAATGGGCAAAAGAAACAGCATTGCCTTGGCTTAAAAAGGGCGCAGTACAGATTATAAACGTATTAGTGATACTCTTTCTATACGGACAACTCGATAACCTTTTACAAGGTCAGGAAATCCATCTGGGTCTGGTTACAACAGTGGCTGGACTTTGGGGATTCATCCTACTTGGTTATTGGATATTCTGGAAACTATTAGGTGCTGATAAAGTCGTGAAAGCATTTATCGCTCAAAGAAAAAAGAAGAAAGGTAAATAACTGATTTTTAATCAAAATCAATAAGCCACATTCCATAAGGAGTGTGGCTTATTTTTTCTAATTTTTGTTTATATTTAACTAAACCCCAGATACTTAAAATTTATCGAATTCTGGTATCCAACGGTGTGGCATGCGCTTAAAATATAGTGGTTCTACCTTTTCCTTATTTTCGTCTTCATCATCCCACCAATGACTATATGGTCTGACTTGAAATTTCCACTTATCCTTACCCTTATAAGACTTAGAATGTCTGTTAGGTTCGAATACACCAATACCGTCTTTCCAGAATCCCCAGATGTCCCTATTGAATCCATTACTCCATAACGACATGTTACAGAAATAATGGGTGTAGTTTTTCTTCAGGTATTCCTCAACCTCTTTCATATAACCCCTAAGAACCACATTCCCTTTGTATTTGGAATATACGAAACAAAGGACATATGCACCACCCATCCATTCCTGCTTTCCAGTTGCAGGAACATCAATGACAGGATATTTTTTATTCAGAACCGCCTTTTGTTTTTTCTTTTCTCTATCCTCATAGAGTCTCGTGGCTTGCTCTCGGTATTTTTGATATTCTTCGACATCAGTGATACTTTTTTTCTCTTCGGCTGTGAGTTCTCTTCTGAATCTCAAGCCAGTCTTGTCTTGAAACACTTGCCATGCAAGATTTTCAATCGCTTCTTTTTTTATTAGTTCTTCGATTTGAACATCATGTGTCTCATAATCAAAACCCTTCATGTTTTTTATATCCTCAACCATTTCAGGGGTATAAGTTAAATTCATTTCATTTGCCTGAAATTTATTAGTATCAACCTTTTGTTCTTTTGGTAATGGTAATTCTGAACTTGGGATATCGTTACAATTAGCATGTTTTCCACAAAGTTCACAATTACCAACTGATTTCCTTATTGATTCGGGATACCCATTTTTTTCTGCGCATTCGTTACAGTAGAACATATCTTCACGTTTTAAATTTAAAAGTTTGGGGAGATGTTGGAGTTTGTCGGTCTGTTAAGCATTCTATATAATTAACCAGCTTCCAACATCTCTGGGTTTGTTAAGCGTTCTATAGTTTTAACCACTTATCTGCCGAAGCAGACCCCAAACAGTGTTGTAATATACGAAAATAATTTTAAATTGTTACAAAAAAACTAATCTTTTTTTAAACTAATTGCAAAATATCTTTCTCCAGCATATACACATTGACTGGTTTCCTTGATATTAACATTGAAATTCAAATCCACATTAAACAATAACATACCAACGCTTTCTGGTAGTCCATGTGGAAATTTTGTCGTGATGCCGAAATCTATACCATCACATATTCCACTATCAACGACATTAAAATCTTGGTCTTCCATTAACTCCATTGCTATACTGAGTTGGTTATATAATTCTATTTCTTCTTTGCTTCCCAGATTGTTTTTAATTGCGGACTCAACCACAAATGTTCGTCTATCCTCTTCTTCATAATCTATCATTTTGAAATTTTTAATGCTACAAAGTAGCATTAATTTCTGAGAAACACAAGACTTTTAATTAATAATTTACCGATTTGTTTCACAATCGTCCGCTAATCGTCCGATTACGGACAATAAATACTTCAAATAAAAACTATAACAAACTCAATGACAATCATTTATATCCTTTGGCATACGGATTGCAATATTATTGAAAAATAGAAACATGAAAAAATTTACATTCATCATAGCAATCCTACTGGTTTTAATATTAGGCATTGCTTCACAGAAAACAATTGAAAATAAAACCCCAAACATACCACTTGAAGACGTTCTTATTGAGGAAGACCTTCAACTGGAAGACTGGATGACAACACCATTTTTAGATAAGACAACATAAAAACAAATATCATGTATAGACTTAGAAAAGTAACAGGAAGTGAAGCCAAAATTTTTGGCGTATGCGCTGGAATCAGTAAATATATTGACCCAGATATTGACCCCGTGGCAATCAGAATATTATGGGTAATCCTGACAATATTCGCAGCACCACCAATGATTATTTTATACCTGATTCTCGCAATAGTGTTGAAGCCAGAGGATTATGAAATTAAGAGAGAAGAGAGATTGGCGAAGGAAGAAGCGAAAAAACCCGAAAAAGAAACTGAGAATCAGGAAGAAACTAATGATTAACTCGGTTTTCTGAGTATTTATAATAAAGTAATGACAATGGATAAATTTTATTTAGTACTCATAATGAAAGACGGAACAATTGTTCACGACATATTTGCTACGTCCCATAGGGACTTGGTGGGTAAATATATTACAAAAGCCGAGATTGCCGAAAATAATTATTTCGCAGCAGTTTTCAGTCCTAAAGAAGCGCACCGACTTGATGACGTACAAAATTACGTGCTTATCAATTCTGGAATGTATTACCCCGATTGGTTCAGTGGTGAATTCAAGAATCAGGTCATGACCAGTCTTAAAGACATTATCGAAGCCATGATTGTCAGAGGCAGAAAGAAATTACTACTTCATGAAGGCGTGATTCTCTCACATAAAACCGTTGTGGAAGAAGCCAAGCATTGCGTGGTCTTTGGCATGTATGATGAGGCACGTATTGAAGTTCTTGACGAGGCTTCAGAAGTCCAGATTATGACAGATGATGCCATGATTCAAGAAATGCGTAACAGTAGTAAAATAACTGAAATGTACGGCTATTCCAAAGTCAAAGAAATGCGTGACTACAGTACAATCGTTAAGATGTACGGACAGGCAAAAGTAGGGGAGATGCACGACCATTCAAGAATAGCGGTTCTTAAAGGCGATGCAAACATCATAGAAATGCATGAAGACTCGAAAGCCGATAGACTTAAGCACATGTCGAGAGTTGATGAAATGCATGGTCACAGCATAATTGAAGAACTCTGGGATTGGTCGGTAGTTGAAAAGATGTTTGACCACTCCAGAATCAATTACATGGATGAAGACTCAAAGGTTCTGGAAATGCATGGCAACAGCACAATTGAACAGATGTTTGGAAACTCAATCGTAGAAAAACTCCATGAAAACTCTTTGGTTCGTAAATTGAGTGACGCTGCTCAGATTCTGAGCAAGGAATTATAATTGATGTAAAAACAGAATTGAAGTGGGTATCCAATGGGTATCCACTTTTTTTATGCTTTCCTTGCATATCTAA
>Ga0307377_10000491_pt1 | contig 52748 bp, 49 predicted proteins | sample TR3MG_FD_202535 | JGI IMG/M metagenome (GOLD analysis project Ga0307377, IMG submission 202535) | Soil microbial communities from Risofladan, Vaasa, Finland - TR-3 | ecosystem: Environmental > Terrestrial > Soil > Coastal area > Acid sulfate soil | place: Finland: Risofladan, Vaasa | collected... | reverse complement strand
TGCAGCTATTCCTGATCAGCGGCTTATCCGGTTCCGGCAAGAGCGTCGCGCTCAAGGTGCTGGAAGACAGCGGCTATTACTGCGTGGACAATCTGCCCGCCGACCTGCTGGCGGCGCTGGTGGAACATCTGCAGCACGCCGGATACAGCAACATTGCCGTCAGCATCGATGTGCGCAGTGCGAACAGCGTACAGCGGCTGCCACCGCTGCTTCAGCAAATCAGACAGCAAGGCGTGGACGTGCATGTGCTTTTCCTGGACGCCCAGAACGACACGCTGGTAAAGCGCTTTTCCGAGACTCGCCGCCTGCACCCGCTCAGTGATGCCGCGCTACTGACCCACGACAATACAGTCCGGACCCTGCCCGAATGCGTCAGTTACGAACGTGAATTGCTCGCCGAAATCAGCGACATCGGCCATCACATCGACACCACCGAACTCAATGCCAATGCGCTGCGCAGTTGGATCAAGCAATTTGTCCGGGTGGATCGTGCGCGCCTGACGCTGTTGTTCCAGTCGTTCGGCTATAAGCACGGCATCCCGCTTGATTCCGACCTGGTATTCGATGTGCGCTGCCTGCCCAATCCGCACTATGTCCCCGAACTTCGTCCACTCACCGGCCGCGATGCGCCGGTGATCGAATTCCTGGAAAGCGTTCCCGATGCCCAGCAAATGTTCGGCGACATCCGCGATTTCGTGGCGCGCTGGCTACCCAGTTTTGTTGCCGATAATCGCAGCTACCTTACCGTTGCCATCGGCTGCACCGGCGGACAACACCGCTCGGTCTATCTTGCCGAAAAGCTTGCCCGCCACTTCGGGCATCAGCAGCAAGTGCTGGTGCGCCATCGCGAACTGATTCAATAGACGATGTACAAACAGGCTATTCAGCACCTCAAGCCCGGTGACTGGCTTACGCTGTTGCTTGGCGGTACTTTTGTAGTGGCGCTGACATTCAAGCTGTGGAGCGGCGATCTCGCCGATAAGGCCATCATCCGCAGCGGCGGAAAAATATTCAAGGAAGTTTCATTGTCCCGCAACCAGAAGATTGAAGTGCCCGGCCCCCTAGGGGTAACCATCGTCAGCATCCAGAATCGAAAGGCCCGCGTCGCTTCAGACCCCAGCCCGCGCCAGTACTGCGTGCGCCAGGGCTGGCTGCAACAGGCAGGCGAAATTGCAATTTGCCTGCCCAATCAGGTGAGTGTCGAATTGGCCGGCAGCAGAAAGAAATATGACAGCCTCAACTACTGAAAAGCTTTGCATAAGCAATAACGCGTCCGGATTGCCGTGTCGCCTGCTCGCTCACTCTTTGCCTGCCTATTCGATATGCCTCATCGTTCACTCCGCGGCTCCTTGCACTTCTGGCCGCTCACTACGCTTCTGCAAGGCTTTTTATGAGTGAAATGGTAGCTCGTATCCTCAACTTGGAAACAACCTCCGAAGATCACCACATCGCGCGCATGGCCGCGGTGGCGCTCGGGCTGACCATACTGGAAAGCGCCATTCCATCCCCCCTGCCCGGCGTCAAGCCGGGACTGGCCAACATTGTCACGCTGATCGTATTGGCTCGCTACGGATGGCGCGCGGCGGTATGGGTGTCGCTATTGCGGGTGCTGGCAGGCAGTTTGCTGTTCGGAAATTTTCTCGCGCCGGGATTTTTCCTGAGCCTGTCCGGCGCGCTGTGCAGCCTGGTCGTGCTGGGTTTTGCCCGACATTTGCCGGCGTGCTGGTTCGGTCCGGTCAGCCACAGCATCTATGCCGCGTTCGCACATATCACCGGGCAGATGCTGGTGGTATACCTGTGGCTGATTCCGCATGCCGGCATCGCCTATATGATCCCGATTTTCGCCACTGCGGCACTGATATTCGGCACGGTGAACGGTTTGATCGCGGCGCATTTCATGAATAATGAGAATGTGGTCCAGCCCGAAACATCAAACCGATAACCCGCCACTGAGATGTGGCAGCTATTTTCACACCATGGCATTCACTACTTTTCTCTGTGAACTCTGTGTGCTCTGTGTACTTTGATATGACTACTGGTGGAGCGACTAGCCATCCCACCAAGCAACCAGAAAACGGTTGCCAAGCGGCTGGTTATAAGCTGCCAAAAGACGCCAGCCAAGTTGCTGGTTATGTGGCAAACTGATCCCATGAAAACCATAACCCTTGCATTCACTGGCGCATCGGGACTGCCCTACGGCATGCGCCTGCTCGAATGCCTGCTGCAAAGCGGGCAGCGCGTGCATCTGGTTTATTCGCAAGCCGCACAGGTCGTCGCCAAACAGGAACTGGACTTCACGCTGCCGAACCGCGCCGCGGATGCCGAGCAGATGCTTGCTGAACGTATCGGCAAATTCAGCGGCGAGCTGAAAGTATTCGGTATCCAGGACTGGTACGCGCCGATGGCTTCCGGATCCAATCCCGGCGACGCAATGGTGGTTTGCCCCTGCACCATGGGCACGTTGGGCAAGATCGCGGCGGGGATCAGCGACGACCTGATCGCCCGGGCCGCCGATGTGATGCTCAAGGAAAAGCGTACGTTGATCCTGGTGCCGCGCGAGATGCCCTTCTCCGCCATCCACCTCGAGAACATGCTCAAGCTGTCGCATGCCGGCGCCGTCATCATGCCGCCGAATCCGGGGTTCTATCATCATCCGCAGAGTGTGCAGGATATTGTGGATTTTGTAGTGGCTAGGATATTGGATCATTTGGGGGTGAAGCAGGAGTTGATGAAAAAGTGGGGGGAAGCGAAGTGAGTTGATTGTTCCGCCGTTCGTGCTGAGCTTGTCGAAGCATGAATGACAGGATACAAAGTCAACACCGCCGGGGGTAGACCGGCGGTGTTGACTTATCAGCTTAGTGGGTTCTCACCCATCCTTCGATACACCTTGCTGCGCAAGGCACTCAGGACGAGCGGTCACAAGTGCTCACCACGAACGGCCTTATTCAACATCATCCTCACCGGCGTCGGTATCGCCGCCCTCAACGCCTCCCCCACATCCAACCAAACACTCCCCGCCTCCGCAGCACGCAAAGGTTTACGCGCAAGTTGTATCTTCAGCGGCGAAATATGTAGTTTGAAATGAGTAAAGGTGTGGGAGAACGTTGCCAGCCTTTCCCCATCACTCGCAGACATATCATTTACTACAAACCAATCCCTGGCCGCAGCCTCATCATCGAACTGCGGCGGACACCACATCCCGCCCCAGATACCGCTACCGGGACGTTTCTCCAGCAGGATATCGTTGCCATGAATCAGCAACAGGAACGTGACCTTTTTTTCCGGCAGGGCTTTGCGCAATCTTGGCGTGGGCAATTCGCTGATTCGCCCGCTTTGCAATGCAACGCAATCGCTGCTCACCGGACATTCGCCACACTTCGGCTTGCTGCGCGTACACAGCGTCGCACCCAAGTCCATCTGTGCCTGTATGTAGGCGGCAATATCGCGTTGCGGCAACAGGGCTTCGGCTTGTTGCCAGAGTTGCGCTTCGGCTGCTTTCTCGCTCGGCGACCCGCTGATGCCGCAATAGCGCGCCAGTACACGCTTTACGTTGCCATCCAGTATCGCGCGGCGTTCGTGCCAGGCCAGCGCACAGATCGCGGCGGCCGTGGAACGGCCGATGCCGGGGAGTTCGAGTATCCGTTCGAACTCGCGCGGGAATCCGCCATGATATTTTTCCGTGATGATACGCGCAGCCGCATGCAGGTTGCGCCCACGCGCGTAATAGCCGAGGCCGCTCCAGTGGGCGAGTACTTGCTCCTCGGTTGCTGCGGAAAGTGCGGCGATATTTGGAAAAGCGGCAATGAAGCGCCGGTAATATGGAAGGACGGTGGCGACCTGGGTCTGCTGCAGCATGATCTCGGACAACCACACGTGATAGGCATCAGCACCTTGCCAAGGCAGGTCGTGGCGGCCATGCGCGCTTTGCCAGCGGATAAGGCGTTGCGCAAAAGTCGATGTCATGGATGGTTCCGTCGCGGACCCGGTCAGAGCGTGATACGGACTGATAAGCAACCGGAGAACACGAAGCAACGCGTGATAATTTCGAGCCAGTGAGCAGTAACTATCCAGCCAGATGCAACAGGCGGACTGCTCATTTGAACAGGTCCTTCAACCCCTTCTTGAGTTCTTCCTGGAGCTTGGCCTTGGCATCCTCCTTCACCTTCTCCTTTTTTTCATCGATGCGCTGCTTTGCGACATCAACGAGCAGTGACCCGTAATCGACCTTGAATTTGAGCGCATCGAAGGGGCCGCTCACATTCACCGGCAAGGTTGCTGTTCTGCCCTGTTCTGTCTTGGCAAGCGCGGCCCTGGCGTTGTAATTCAGGCTGTCATGACCGATGTCGATGTCGCCATTTCCGCTCAGGCGCAGCACGGTCGACTTGACCTCAAGGTCATCGTTATGTGCCACGCCGTTATGCACCTTGAAGCTGGCCTTGAACTGGCTAAACTCGGTTTTCTCGCTCTTGTCCACGCCCAAAGTCTGCGTCCTGGTATTCAGGCTCAGGTTCTGCAAACCCTGTACCAGTTTGGTCAGGTTGATACCCTTGATAGCGCCGTTTGCCAGATTCACCGACACGTTGCCGTCCAGCGCTTTTTTCAACTCGCTGACGGTATTACCCTGCGTGGTGAGGTTCAGCACGATATTGCCTTTGCCTTCGGCCAGATCAAGATTGGCGGCATCTTTTAACAAGGGTGCCACCGCGATACCGTTTAACTTCTGTTTGATTACGAAGCCGGGAGTGTGTTGTGCATTGATGCCCAAACTACCGTTCATGGTGCCCTGATACAGATTGGCGGACATCGGGCTGAGATTGACCAGTCCATTATGCGCTTCCACCCCCAGATGCAGCTGACTCAATTTTACGTTCGCCACCTTGAGTGAACCGATACGCATGTTACCGTCCAGATTGAGTGCGCGCAGTGCGGACAGATCAAGCGGTTGCTCGGCTGCCTTTGATTGTGCCTTGGATCCAGGTGCAGATTTTTTCGGCATATACAAATCGGCATCGAACTTGTCCACGTCCACATCGAAATTGATTGCCGGTTTGGCAAAGCCCTTTACCCCGACCCTGGCCTTGATCTGGCTTTGCAACAAGCCTCCGGCAAAGTTAGCCTGAACGATTTTGTTCTCGGCATCGATATGCACACTGCCCTTCATCTGGCTGCTCACCGATTTGTTTGGCAGATTGTCGCCTGTGGCAGTTACCTCGACACCAAGGTTGTCCAGGTCAAATTTCCCTGATTTGATATTGCCGGACAGCGGGGAACTCATTTTCAGCTTGAAAGTTTGCTCGGGTTGTTTCAAATCCATGTCCAGAGTCAGCGCGCTGATCCTGAACGATTGTGCATTGCCTTCTATGCCGGGGATGGCAAGACTTGCTGCAAGATTGCCGGCGGCTCCGTTCAACTTTGCATTCAGCTTCAAACTGTCGCTGGAGTATTTGTCCTTCGTCAAATCAAGCGACGGTGCGTCCAGCGTGATCTCGAAGTTATCTTTACCTTTAACCCCGGATGCGCTCAGGGAAAATTTCTTCGCGGTGAATTGGTCACTGGACATATCCGCATTTACATCGCCACCGGCTTTAACTTTAAGGTTGCTGATATCCAATGCCGTGCCGCTGGCCTGCAGATCCATACCCTGCAACTGATACTTCTTCTTTTCCGGATCCAGTGTCAGCGTTGCTTCCATTTGGGTATTGATATCCAGTTTTGGCTGATTGGACTGCAGGTTTGCCGAAAAATCGATCTTGCTTGGAATCCCTATGGCGATTCGTCCAGTCCTGAGATTCAAGTCCTTGATGGCGTACTCGGCACCACTGCCTTCATCGCGATAGCTGAGATCGGTTTTTTCCACGGATACAGAAGCGATGTCGAATTTGACCGGCCCGCCGGCGGCGGCACTATTCGTCTGCTGTTTCGGTTCCTGCCCGGCTTGCCCCACCAAGTCATCAATGTTGGTTGTTCCATCCTTGTGTTTGACCAGCGTCGCCTTCAAACCGCTTACCGCAACCTCGTCCACCACCACCTGCCTGCGCAGCAAAGGCAGCAATGCAAGTGAAACGCGTGCCGACTGGATGGACGCAAATTCCTTGTCGCTCCTGAACCCGGACAGAGAAACTTTGCTCAGGCTTGCGCCGATGTTCGGGAAGAAGGACAGCTTGATGTCGCCATCAAGACGCAAATTTCGCTGCTTGCTGTCCTTCACCGCCTTGATGATCTGCGCCTTGTAGTCATTGGGATTGAAAGTTGCGGCCACATAAGCGACGACAGCAACAGCCGCAACAACGATGGCGGCGAAACCCAACAAACCGTATTTTAGGATTTTATTCATGATCTACCCAAAAAAAAGACAAAATGATTCATTGCGGAAGGCCGATGCGTATTAAGGACTGATCGTGCCAAAATCCTAAATCACTTTAGAATAGAGTGCGTGCCCCTGCCGCGTACGCAAATACCTGTCGAACACCATGCATATGTTGCGTATCAGCATGCGTCCCTTGGGGGTTACTTTGAGCGATTGCGGGGAAATCACCAGCAATCCTTCGCGTTCATAGTCGCGCAACTCATTTAATTCAGTAGCAAAGTAGCTATCAAAATCGATCTGGTAGGTACTGTTGAATGACTCTTGGGCAAGCTCGAAGTGACACATCAGGGCCTGAATGATGGCACGGCGCACCAGATCGTCATGGTTCAATTCCATTCCGCGCATGATGGGCAGCACATCCCTGTCCAGCGCATCATAATAATCCGCCAGATCACGGTAATTCTGGCTGTAGGTCGGGCCGATCTTCCCGATAGCGCTGAGACCGAGCGCCACCAGATCACAGTCAGAATGGGTCGAATAACCCTGAAAATTGCGATGCAGCCTGCCTTGGCGCTGAGCCACGGCAAGCTCGTCTTCCGGTTTGGCAAAATGATCCATGCCGATGTAAACATAGCCCGCATTGGTCAGCTTTTTGACTGCCATATCGAGAATATCCAGCTTTACTTGCGGCGTGGGCAAGTCCTCTTCATGAATACGCCGCTGCGGCTTGAAGATGGTTGGCATGTGCGCATAATTATAGATGGATAAGCGATCTGGGTTGGCAGCGATCACCCGGTCCAGGGTCACGCCAAAGCCATTCAGCGATTGTTTGGGCAACCCGTAAATCAGATCGATACTCACCGACTTGAAGCCATTTGCGCGCGCCGCCCCAATCACGCGCAATGTCTCCTCTTCGCTTTGAATTCGATTTACAGCGCGCTGTACCTCATCGTCGAAATCCTGCACGCCGATGCTGATCCGGTTGAGACCCACTTCACCCAGCAGCGCTATGGTTTCATCGCTCACTTTGCGCGGATCGATTTCAATCGAGTACTCCCCAGCTTCGGCCAGCCTGAAGTGCTGGCGGATCGCCACCATGACCTGACGGATTTCGTCATCGCTCAAGAAAGTCGGCGTGCCGCCGCCAAAGTGCAACTGCTCTATGACCTGATCAGGCCCAAGCAGCATCGCCTGCATGGCCATTTCTTTGATGAGATAGCGAACGTATTCGGCAGATTTACTTCTATCCTTGGTTATCACCTTGTTGCACCCACAATAAAAGCACAAGGTGTTACAAAATGGAATGTGTATATATATGGACAACGGATGATCGACGACGCCATTTTCCCGCTTTGTCACCCATAGTCCATAACGCTCTGCATTGAACGCTGTGACAAACCGATCCGCGGTGGGGTAAGAGGTATATCGCGGACCATTCTTGTCCAGCCGACGTATCAGTTCCAGATCCACTATCAATTGATTGGCCGATATATCCATAAATCCTCCTTAACTGCCAAGCATTATGCCAGTTCGCCTCTTGAAAAACACCTGATCATGCTGCAAATCCATGGAAACCCCGGTGTCAGCACAGTGAACGTTCCGATGCCATTTTAGAGTTATACACAACGCTACATATGTCTTGAACATAGACGGATCATGACGATAAAACCACCACAATTCGGAGATACGGCCACAAATTAAATGTGGTTTAGTTGATCCATGTCAGTGCACTAATGGGCGTTTGCAGTTATGTTTCCGTATGTCTGCTATGGACCGAAAAAGCGATTTTCGCGGATGCCATTTTAGCACAGGGGAAGAACTACCCGCGCAAGGGGCAATGGGCGCGGCCTGATTTCGGATACGGCGGAATTCAGCCAGAAAAAGAAGCAGTTCGGCATCATTTTTGGGATTGCCGTAACGTAAGTAGCGATTTATTTGTCCCGCGGCATGAGGTAAATGACACATTGCAGTCTTAATGTTATTATCAAATGAGCCCTTGAAAAAGGGATTGTTATTATTGTTATCTTTAGACAGAGGAGATGGAAATGCTTCAACCATATGACACAAATACCGCTGATGTTGTTGGCATGTATGTAGGTATATTCGTGTTTTTATTTGGCTTGGCAATTATTCTAATGAGAAAGCATAGGAAGAATTCCTAATTTGCTTGTCTGGCGTGGAACGCAATAGTATTAATCCGCATTAGGCGCTGTAATTAAAAATTTTAGATTGGGGAGGGGTACATGAGTAAATTATCCAATATGGCATTGGTATGCTGGGGGGCAGTTGCCATGCTGACTTTTTCAGGGGTTGGCTTTGCTGATGAAGGCGTCGTCACGGCAAATCCAGTCAATGGGAAGAAGATCTTCGAAAACGGCAAGGGCGACCAGAGTGTTGTTCCCGCTTGCGCTACATGTCATGGCGACAAGGCCATGGGCAACGATGCGATGGGCACACCAAGGCTTGCAAATATCGGGTATGTATATATCGTGAAGCAGCTAACCAATTTTGCGGACGATACACGCAAAGATCTGACAATGGGCGTGATGAATGGTATTGCAAAAGGATTGACCGATCAGGACAGGCGTGATTTGGCGTCCTACGAGGACTCTTTCCCACTGGGCAATCCTGAGCGCTCTGACCTCGACGCTCTGAAAGCTCAGGGCACGGTGGTCGGCGAGACGTTCAAGGGCAAGATGCTGGTCCACTACGGATCAGACAAGGTTTCTGCTTGCCAGTCATGTCACGCTTTTGATGGGCGCGGTGCTGATCCGATATTTCCAAAGATCGGCCACCAGAAATATGTTTATCTGGTCAATCAGTTGACACATTGGCGTGACGGTTCCCGCGCGAATGATCCTAAGCAGATGATGGAAAAGATCGCCCAGAAACTGACAGACGATGACATTCATAATGCCGCGGCCTTTCTGTCGCAAGCACCCGATAGTACGCCTGGAGATGGCTTGGAAATTGAAAATGCAACTGTTTTGGAAAACGTTAAAATCGTAAAGTAACATATAGTTGGACATTCTTGCACGTTCTCCCGCATCAAATTTTTTGATGCGGGAGTTTTGATGGAGACTGGTCTGCTTTGATCAGTCTTTTTTGCTTTGTGAGCCACTGAACACATACAGTTGCCCATGAACTTCATGTTTATTCAAGATTGGTGATGATGAAATTAGGAGAAAAGATTCTTTTTTGGATTGTAGGGTTGCTGGTTGTAATTACCGTGATTAACTTTACCGTATTGCAGAAAGCTAGCCATAACAGTGTTAAACCGTTGTACCCTATTCTGACGCATTATGATTTTACCCCTACAGGCTTGCGTGGTTACAGCATATATGAACACGACAATTGCTACGACTGTCACAAGGCGGTTGGCAGTGGCACCAGTATGGGCGTCACCCTGGACGGATTGGGCTCGAAACATGATCTGAATTATTTCTACAATTTCCTCAAGTATCCTGAAAAAACCTATGGCGCAGAGACGATGGCGCACGGCGCGCCGCCAAAAGATGCGGCTTATGTCTCGTCGCTTCCTGACTCGGATCTGCATGACATGGCCGTATTCGTATCCGAACTAAAAGCTGATCAAGGATCCTCCACTGCCTACGAACCGCCCAAGGGCGAATCCAGTTTTATTGATACCATGCTTTACATGTGGACGCCGGATGGCTGGAGAAGCAAATATCAGGATATTCGCGACTGGATGAAATCAAAACCACAAGAGGCCCAGCATGACGGAAAGCAATGAACTAAGCGTTTCACAGAACAAAGATTTCACCAAGTACATACTGTTGTTTGTATATGCGTGCATAATCTACAGCATCATCGGTTTTTCCTGGGGCGCAATTATGGGGGGTGTTCCCGCCTTCCGCCATTTTGTCGACTACAGCGCGCATGGGCGCCTGATTACTTTGGCACATGGACACATCAATCTATTGGGCTGGGTTGAAATGGCGATATTCGCCGCTTTGTACTATGTGGTTCCCACTGTTTCCCGCCGACCTATCTACAGCTTGCGCCTGGTAAAGATCCATTTCTGGATGCATAACTTCGGATTGATCGGGATGGTAGTATTTTTCTTTTCTGCCGGACTGGTTGGCGGTCTGAGTTCAGGCCCGGACACAGAAAAACTAGTCAGCCATCTGCTCGCTTTTGTCGGCCTATTTGGGACAGTGGTTCTGTCGGCAAATATCATATGGGGTTATAACCTGTACAAAACCACGGTTGGATGGCAGAAACAGGTATGAACAAGCGCTGGCTTCTTTCTGCATGCTGCGCGATTGCGCTGTGCTTGCTGAATGGATGTGGCCTGCAGGGATTGTCTGCAGGTTTCACGGTAGGCCAAAAAGCGCCAAGCCTGGCGACTAAAACACTGGCCGATGTAGGCGGTGACTTCAGCAAAATCACGACCTACCGGCAACCAGACGCCCGGATGTATCAGTATTCGATTGACAAGGCGTTGTTAACCGGCAAACCGATCGTGCTGGAATTCGCGACTCCCGGACATTGCACCAATTGTGACGAACAGCTCCAGGTTCTTAAGGCCATTCTCGACAAATATCAGGGTCAAATGATATTTATACATATAGATCAATATGAGAACCCTCAAGCATATACTGCATATGGAGTCATGGGCGATCCTTGGACATTCCTCATCGACAAGCATGGCATTGTGCGCTTTGAACGCGCGGGTGCAACGCTATACGGCGAACTGGATCTAGCAATCCAGAAGTTTTTATTGCCGCATGGTCAATCTTGATTTCTCAGAAAATTGAACAAATATGAATGTAAGTTATATGGCTGATAAAAACGAAGCCGGCACGATGCAGTTTGAACTGGTAAGGGATCGCAATGGAATGATATGGGATTTGCTGCTTTATATTCCAACAGTAGTTGCGCTTGGTTCTATATCTGCTAGCTTTTGGTATGGCAATAACTACAATATGGGTTATTTGTTTTTTTTTCTGACCTGTTTCTTTTTTATAGCAGGGTTTAACAGGGTATTCAAAACTCGTTTGATGCTTATGCCGTCGGCACCGGTATCCCTTAATCTAGGCGAGCAATGCCTTACACTGATACAAAGAAACGGTGCCCGGGTCGATTTGGTGAAAAGCCTACGCTACTACCCGGATTATGCAGGAAAGTCCTTTGGTATCTCCGGTTTGGATGGTACAGGAAAACAGTTACAGTTTGTTTTTCACCGGGGACAGTTTGCAACTGCAGATCAATTTAATGCCGCACAAGATATCCTGAAACGCCATAAAAGGTAACGACAGGACTATTTTTGTCCGGGGGGATACCGTCTTTGTATGACATCCCAGGCCATGTATCCAATAACCCCGGCGATAAGGATGCAAACCAAAGCGATGATCTGATATTCCGACTGTGGGCTCACCAATCCGCCTATAAACATATGCACCGAATAGCCGCATACAAATAGCGCGCTGATTGCCACAACCACATATAACAATATCTCGCCCATCATCCAACTGTCCCCGCTATTTCGGTATTGTTGAGTCCTTGATTTCAATAATAACTCCGCCTCGCTGCAAAGCGACCGTATCGACCTTGCCGTCGTCCATTAAAGCAAGATTGCGTGAGAGAGTGTGGTTTGCAGGATCTCGTGGATCGAATATGAGATATTTTATACCCTGCAACATCGCGAACAAGGTTTGCTGATCCTTGGCGGCAGGTGGTAGTGCCAATGTGTCACACCGGCATGCCAGCATGGTACGCGCCGGCCACTGACTGGCTATTCTAATCGGCTTATCAGGCGTGCTTTGTTTTTGCTGGTCACTTGTCGAATTTCCAACATTGTCGACATATGCCTTGATCAAGCTGTCGGTTGGTGCGAGCTGACCGGCCAACATGCTTTTGTAATGTTCCTTGTCAATGGTCATATATGTGGTGGAAATTATCACAAACAGTACCAAAACAACTCCGCGCTGTTGCCAAAACCCTCCTTTAAATTCCGTTTCCTGCTGCAACAACAAAGGCATGCCCCAGTACAAGATGGTCGTGAGTGCAAGCATGCCAAGCGTTTCATCACCAGTCAGAAGTCCTATAGCCAGTGCGAGCAGAAAAATACGCCCCAGAAAATCAGTCCATAATTTACTCGATTGCTTCCAGATCACAAAGCATAGGATAACCAGAATCCCAAAACCGCTAAACCAGCGATCAGTTGCTATTTCCTTGCCTAATCCCGGTCCCATCAACGCAGCTGACAATCCTTTGACAGGATTGGAGAACCACGTTATATGGCTCCACCCCATTGTCAAGACCATGCCCAATAAAACTGTAAATATGATGCCCACAAAGTAATAATTTTGCTGTTTTTTGTTCAGCGGGTCCTTATACCATCGCCACAATAAAGCCAAAGGATATGCAAAACCGGCAGGATGCAGGGTTATGCTCACCAGACACAACAACATTTGTGCGAAATACATCCCTCCGAATGCTTGGGGCGATTCACGGTATTTGAGATCGGACCACGCACCAAGCGCGAAAGTGAACAGCAGATATGGAGCAACAGAAATAGTATCGATTTGGTTAAATACCAGCGGAGAGATCAGGAGCAATCCAGTGGCCAGTAGCGCACTTTCAGTTTCTCCACTGCGGCGTCGCCATGCGTGAATTGCCCAGGCCGCGACCGCCATCACAAAGATGGTAAATATCTTTGCGGCCAACAAATTGCCTGTCCACAAAAAACCTACCGGGGCTAAAAATACAGCACGGAAATCCGGGAAACCCAAAGTAACAACTGAGCTGACCACACCATCCACAACCGACCAGGTCAGCAGCAATGCCTGTGCCGCACCCTCATCCACACCATAGTAGGACTTGTTCAACAACATCAAGCAAACAACACCCCAAAACAACAAAGCGAGATAAGCCCAATATTTCTGGGGAATACTTGATAGCCGGTTTTTCATTTTGAATGTGATCCTAATGGGAATAAATGCCAACTTTACAAAGGAGTGGTGCATCCGTTACAACCACTAACGTAACAATATAGTATTTTCTTACAACAATTTAAAAATTGGGCGATGGAAATTATGTCGATATTGGGGGCCGGAATGACCCGAATGACCCGAATGGAATACAAAGGGATAAATTTCAAGAAATATTTAAAAGAATTCTATCAGGAAGTAAACTGTGACTGCAATATTATGTTCGAACATTGCATCAAGGGGTCAGGTTTAATTTGTTACACATTATGTGGTTGCATGCGGATGTTGATTCCGATAGACTTGCATATGAAGGTACGCAACGTGTTCATGAATGTTGTTCCTGAATGAATGTTGAATGCCCGAAAAATTTAATATCAACTTGCGTAACCCAATGGAGGGATGTGCTATGCCAATCGAAGTTCTAGTTCCACTTTCAATTTTTATTTTGGGCGTGATTGTTGCGACAAGTCTTGCAGGTTTAGGAGTCGAGCGCATCATCCAGGCGGAAAAATCCGAGCGATAATCTGCAATTTGCCATGAATGCATCGAAAGTGTCCGGCTCTAGCCGGGCATTTTCTTTTGGTGCAGAATGATAGTACTTTTCTCCGCCGTCATCGTTATTGTTCGGCTTACCTCTTCTAGACTTCTTCAGTTATGTATCCTATCGTTCTATGAGACCTGATTCTCTGCACCGGCACCTTTTAAAATTTCTGTTGTTATCTGCTTTCTCCTTTTTTATCGGTACGATTCATGGGATGTTGCAGGTCATGCCTCCAATTCGTGCATGGCTGGATTCGATTGGGAGTCCTTACGGCGGTCCTGGCCACATGATAGACCCGCTGGCCCATGCACATATGAATCTGGTTGGCGGGGTGGTATTACTGGCTATGTGTGTTACGTTTTATCTGCTACCAATTTTTTCAGGAAAGAAATTATATTCAATAAAGCTGGTTCAACATACATTTTGGTGGGTGAGCACTGGAGTTTACAGTTTTTACATCGTACTAATGATCTTTGGTATCTGGGAAGGCTTGCTGTTGCACTCCCACCCCGAAGAAGTTCCTGCCGTGCAACACTACTATGGAATTGCGGTGGCAATTGCGGGAACGATAATGGCCGTAGGATTCACCACTTTCTTGGCTAATGTCATTCTGACCATGACTGGCTCTAACAAACGCGAACAAATTCCCGGGCAAAATTAACTTACTGCCAGCGTGACCGGAAACAGCAAAACTTTTTGTTCTGATCCTTGTTGTATGCGTACCTGAACCACCCCTGTCTTATCCTCACCTATATCCACGGCACGGCGGTACACGCCAATATACCCATCTTCAATTGCCTGATTCCACGGCTCTGAATCCATTCCTCGAAGCGATACGATTAAATCACCGCCGGGTTTGCCATGTGGTCCGGTGATAATCACAACTATTTCCGACATGCCTGCAAGGGGTGGGTTCGGGTGTGTCTGAATCCGCACAACCCATTCTTTCCAGTGTTGCGATGGAATAGAAGTCGCGGCGGCTCCATCGCTGCATGCGGCAAGCCCGAAAGCCAGAAGACTAAGCAATATTCCCAGGTATTTTTTCATGGTTGAGCCAGACACCTAACATAAATAATGCAATATTGATTCTTACTCTTGCTGATCGCTTTTGCTTTCATGCTTCCCTTCCTGGTCCGAATCTAGTCTTCCTGCCCTATCTGATCCGTACATGTTTACCATGTACCAGACGAATGCACCGGCAACCGCGATATACACAAGTGACCCCAGAAAACCCGGATCTTTCACCCAGTCAGACCATTTCACAACCACTCCGGGACGCAGCCCCCAGAATGGAAAGCTGAGGCCTATTCCAACCAACAGGACAATTACTACCACCGCCCAGAACCAATAGGGAACATTCAACTGGGACTCCGGAATCTTTTCCACCAGCTCCCAATCTTCCATTCCGCGTTTTTCCAACCGTTCTTCGTCTGATGCGTACCCGAAATTATCCTTGCGCGGTTTACCCCACTGCATATTTTCATCTGTCAATTCAGACTTTTTATCACTCTGTTTCATTGCAATATCTCCTATTCAACAAAAAGGTCGGCATCAAAGTGTCCGGTCCACCCATCTGCAGAATGCGCCACAACGACAAAAGGATAAAGGCCATGCTTCAATTTGGGGAGTATCGAAAGGAATATCGATTTCCGTCCAACCGTCGAAAAATCGACCTTGTTTTTGCTCAGCGTGTAAGCATTCTGTGGCAGGCCTTCAACAGCCAGTTGCAATTCAGCCGGGCGGTAGCGTTTGCTTGCAATTTCGATACGATATTCTCGCGCAGATTGGTTCTGGTTTGTTGCCAAATAGCCTACTGACAGATGGTAAGGTTGGTACGACCAGACTCCCCAGGCAAACATGATTGTACCGAGCGCTGCAATTGGCAAAGTCCAGCCAAATCTCGACAACAGTGAAATCGAATTGTCGCGGAAAATTTTGAGTTTGCCCGATTCCCGCTGGCCCAGCTCAAACCGCAATAAGCCTACGCTTCCTTTTTTATTTTTAAGACTGTTGCAGGCATCGATGCAATCGCCACAATTTATGCAGCTATCATAAATTTCTGTCTTGCGCGGATCTAGTTTTATGAAGCAGGTTGTTACGCAGTAATTGCATTTTTCGCATTCATCCGAACGACTGGCGTCATAAACCACATGCAATGTTTCCTTGGTTTTGAACGAGTGCTGCCAAACCTTGTATACGCAGGCAAATCGACACCAGAAATGCCGTAGTACCGAAATATCGAGGAGGATAATCATCACCCATACCGAATATATCCAGTATAGTGATCCGGCCAATCTTGTATCAGGCCTAAATGTTATGAAAGACCACACCACGTCCGGCGGATAGAAATACAGCAATGGGACCAATGCAAACAACATCGAGGCAAACAGAAACGCGAGGCCGAGCAATGACCAGTTTAATGCCTTGTTTTTTCCAGCAGAAACCTTTGGTGCCATACCGCTCAGGCTAACTTCCGCTCGTTTGCCAAGCAGTTTATGGGTCATGTGGTTCGCCCATTCCGCCAGAGAATTCTGTGGGCATGCCCACCCGCAAAAGACGGTTCCCGCTACCGAATACAGCACCACCAGACCACTGGCCAGCATGATCCACAATCCGGATATTAAAAAGAAGTCAGACAACCAGATTTGCCAACCCAACACTACAAATGCTCCATTTTCCGGGTCTATGCGAAACAGGCCTGATACCGGGATAATGACCAGCAACAGCAAAAATATGATTTGGACGGTTCGTCTTTTCCAGCGAAAGTTGGGCACACCCTTTTTCGTCGCAGATCCGACTACCCTGATTGGGATACTTGAAAGTGCCTTGCTAATAACGGAGGACATGTGTACCTTTTCTAGCTGGTTCTGCCGCATCAAACCTAGCGAGTTACTCTCGCCTCTGCGTCCAACGGTGATGCCGCAAGCAAACGCAAACGGTAACGTTCTGCCGCCTCGCTGTTTCCTGATGCCTGCTCCAGATGCCAAAATGCACGCAATGCATCAGGAAAGTTCGGCGAGATTTTCAGGATTCTCTGCAATGCTTCGCGCTTGCTCAATCCGTGTTCACTTGCCTCTGGCAACGATTCCAGCATGTTATCAGCTAGCGCGTCCGCTATCCAGTGGTCTTGTGGGTTGGCCTGATATGCCATCCAAATCAGTTTGCCCGCATTTTCAGGATCTCCCCGGATCGAGGCAATCCATGCCCGAAAGATAAGTTCGGTTGCAATGTACGCGCGCCCGAACTTTTCCCCGTCAATTTTTTTCACTCCCAATAGTTTCGTCGAGATATCAACGTCGGGACGTTGTTCCAGCAACCATTCCATCAAAGAGGGCAAGTTGACGCCCCCGTCGTATCGCGCACGCGGAAGACTGAATTCGATGTATGGAACCCATTCATCCTGCACCGGCCCTCGACTCTCGGGAATCGGTCCCCAATAACGCCCAAGCCATGTCCATGCCCCTTCTCCACCTGTCGCCTGCCCCTGTTCCTGCATCGATAAACGATGCAGATTTGCGAGCAATGCCCCTGCCCCCACAAATCGCTGGCGTGGTCCGACCATCGCCAGATGCATACCATCCATGAACAGCTGAGCATCAGGAAATACCTCCTTGAAGCTGCGCAATACGACCCTGAGTGATTGTATGTCGAATTGATTTAGCGCCAACCACTGTACAAATATCCCTCCCGGATTCAAGTGCTCTCGCGCCCTTTGGAATTGTTGCACTGACAATAAGGAACCCATCCCGGCCAGATCCGGATGAAACAAGTCGCCGATGATCACGTCGTAATTGTTTCGTGAAGTAGTTAGAAAATGTCTTGCATCATCCCGCTTAGTCTGTGCCTTATCCATGACGTCCAGATTGACCGGCGCAAACCATGTCCGGGCGGCAATAATTGAACCCTGGGACAATTCCACCGCGGTCCGCTGCAAATCCGGGAATGGAATTGATCCCGCCATTGAAATTCCGGTCCCCAAACCCAAGAACAATACACTATGCGGTTCCGGATGGAGCAGCAGCGCAAGTCTTGCCTGATCCATTTGAATTTCCACCGCGCTCGGATCACTGGAAGCATCCATACGCTGTAGATTACTCAAGAGTACGCGCTGCCCATCCTGTTGCTGTACTACATGCGTCATCGAGACCGCATCTTCATAAAGGTATAAATCCCGGCTGTTTGCCTCTATTTGCGGTAGCAGCTCATGCACAGGCGGCATGTTGCGTATATGCCAGGCGACCATCACCATGACTGCAAATACCAGCCACACCCGTCGAGATTTGACCCATAACAAACCCAACGCAGTGAATGCAAGGCCGGAAACTGCCAGCGTTCCAGCGCTGCCTAACCATGGGATAAACAACAAACATGCGATAATTGCTCCTACTGCACCGCCGAGACAGTTCGCGCCGTATAGCCATACCCCGCTCGCCTCAGCCCCGGCAAAACGGCCGGCCAATAATGGCAGCCATGCGCCCAGAGACAAGGTAACCGGTAGCGTGAATATTGCCAGAATCAGTGCTTGCGTCCACGTTGCACCGAGGAAAGATTGGAATTGGCTGCGCTCAACCCATGCGGAAACGTCCGGTAGCAACCACAGACTGATCAAAACTCCACCGCCAGTAACAAACGGCAACAATATGGTTAGCAAGTACTTATGTACTCGCGGCAATAGCAAGCTACCCAGCGCGATCCCAAGCAGGAATACCGCCAGAATCACCCCGAGCACATATTCGGTGCTGAGCATGATCATCCCGTACAGTCGTATCCAGCAGACTTCCAGCATGATGCTGCCGACCCCGATCCCTGCATAAATGATCAGCGCAGAGAAGGGAGGACGTGATTTTTTATTGCTTTGCTTGGTCACATTTTCAATTTCACTGGGACGCATGTAATATGACAATGCCAATGCTGCCATACCGACTGCCATTCCAAGCAGAGCTATAACCCTAACTGAAACACTCCAACCCAATGCCGACAAACTCCATAGCGGGAACAAGGCACCAACAGCACCACCGATCGTATTCAGTCCGTATAGCTTTCCCAGCGATAAAGGAGTTCGTTGCACGGCTTTCAGCACCAAAGCAAAACTCATCCCCATTGCGAATGCCGGTATCACAAGCAAACACAAGGCTTCTGACCCTTGCAACAGATACCATTGCGGCAGTGTCAGAGTGGCAGCGATGCCTCCGCTGATTGCCTGCATCAGGCTAGGCAACAACAGGGCATAGAGCGCGATTGCAATTTCAAGCAGCGCAAACCAGACCAACGGCTTGTTAGCCCGCTTTGCCAACTTCACCCCTGCCAGACTCCCCAAACCTAGCCCGATCATAAAGGCCGCAATTGTCAGCACCACTCCAAAAATGCTTACTCCGAATTGCATGGAAAGCATGCGCGCCCATAAAACTTCATATGCCAGGCTGGTCAAACCCGACAGGCTGTAAAGAACAGCCACTATCCACCACCATGATATCCAGCCTCGAATTGCGCGATCAGGGCTGGACAGTTGTAGGTTAGGCATGAAAATTTATTTGGTTATTGAACAGAGGGCGAACAGAGCATTCCGGGCGAAACCCGAATAGCACTGCCCCGTTATGAAAGATATGAAAATTGAAATATGATTTACGCAGTCCAGACGTGACTGTTAGATTGAACCAATGAGCCGGCTAGAATGGATAAAACCACACCAAACCGACAATCGCATGGGCAATTGCCAGTGTGATACTAAATGCGGCAAATACCATGTGCGGAACAAACACTGACTTGCCAAATACGCCCATGGCGAGCCCCAACCCACCGGTTATAATCACCATCACTATAACCGCCACCCCCATCAAAAACATAATTTGCTGTTTTTCCTTTAGGGGTATCGCTTTTTCTCTTATATCGGTTCGGCTTTGCGCATTGAATTCCTGCAATATTATTGCGCCATTATTAGATGATGGCGGAGATTCCTGTGCTGCTTGTGCAGGTAACGCAGCCATGAAGGATAGGGATGCTGCCAATGTTATGCTGACATAACGCAGAACAATCTTCCTGAATAACAACTTCGACATTTGCAGCATTGAACACCTACTTTATAAATAGTTTATGGGTTCGCGATCCGTAGTTTCAATCTTGGATTTTCGTATCGCATTTTTCCAAGCCAAAACAGCCATGAGCACAAAAGGAGCAAAAACGCCCATCATCAGAAATATAAATATGTACCATGGGGTTTCAATAGTAACGTGAAGATAGCGGTAGCTGTCGACCTGAGCCTGGGCTGACGAAGCCGCAACAGTACCTAACACTATTAGGATAGTCCTCACCCAGATGTTGTTCATCATATACCTCCGTATCGGTTATTTTTTCAAATCGGATACACAGCGGAATCCGTAAAAGTCCGACGCAGAATTTGGCCAGGCATAATCCCGATGATAGGTTTCGGTGGAAAAAGGGTCGCTTTTCCATGAACCACCGCGCAACACCTTGTAATGTCGGTTGACCCGGACCATATCGGAAATTTTCATGGCTTGATCTTCTGCGCTCAGGACACGGGCAACTCTGCCCTGGAACACGTCCGACGAAGCATCCGTGCCTTTATACGGAAGGAATTCGGACGCAGTCCATTCGTCGACGTTCCCGGCCATGTCAAAAATGCCGTACGGACTCACGCCGCTGGAATATTTCGTCACATCGCTAGCCGAAGCCACATTATAGTAAGTGTTCAACCGTTTGGGGTCCATCACATTACCCCATGGCCAGCGTCTTCCATCCGTGCCCCGCGCTGCCTTTTCCCATTCCGCTTCGGTAGGTAAACGTTTGCCGGCCCATTTTGCATAGGCTTCCGCGTCGTACCAATTCACCATGGTTACCGGGTACAACAAAGTACCCTGAGGTATTTTCCCGTTTTTCCAATCGAGAGGTGGACGATGTCCGGTCGCAGCAATAAATCGAGCATATTGCGCTCTAGTTACCAGATATTTGTCCATTAGGAATGCCTTTAAATTGACGGCATGTTCCGGGTGAGAAGATGCGTCGGCATTCTTTAAATTCGATCCCATCAGAAAACTTCCTGCAGGAACTTCTTCCATGCTACCCAGTTCTTTCCATAGTGCTTTGGTTAACAGAGCATCAGCCTCGGAAACAGTATATCCCTCCGCCTGGTTGATCCGCTTTTCATTCTCTTCGTGAAGCACTATATCCTCACCCGCCGCTCGAATATGGCTCGCCTCATTTCTCAAATCATAAGTTGCCAAGGCGCGCATTTCGCCCATTCGCATTGATCCCAATCTGGATACATGCAAACTACCCAAAATAACCACTAATGAAATACAAGTGATCAGGGTGGCCGAGAAATACCGCTTCCTACGCAATTGTTCTTCCGGACTCGGAACATCAGGTTTTCTGGACATCTTCCGCATTACGATTCCCTTGCTGCGACTGCTTGTTGCTTACCGCCAGCCCTAGTTCTGCCATAAACACTCTTTTTCATTACCTCTCCTACCACGCCGCCGATTGCTGCTGATTCCACTGCAAGAACCACATAAAGGCACCACCATCCAATCGGGTTCAAATTACTACCCTGGGGCGTGCCCGACACGTAATAAATTTCGGCATAACTCAAGCAACGCACGATAATAGGCGGAAAATAGCACAACCATTTACCGCCCAAACCGTAAATCCAGGAAACAGTGTAGCCAACCAAAAATGGCACAAAAAATACATCCAATATCCAGGCAAAACTGAATGTCGACAATCCTGAAAAAAGTTCCATCCTGACCCCAAGCAGCCTGTCCCCAAAATGGATCATCGACATGCCGATCATCAATGCTACCAAACCTCTGAGAAAGCGATTGTTCATTTAGGGTATACCTTACCGGTTAATTTCTCATATTCAAGCTTTTTGGTTTGTTCAAGATACCAATCCTTAACCTTTAGACTAGCAAGATATTGCGCCAGGATATGACGGTCGCCTTCCGGCATGCTTGCGTAGGATGGCATCTTCCACTTTTCTTTCAGGCGGGTGGGCAACACAGCCTGCGGATTGGGTGAGGAAAGATAATCGTACAACCATGTTTCGCTGCGTATCGAACCGATACCATCCATCATCGGAGCGGGGACAGTTTCAAGAATATCTTTCATGGTCCACAACGAATGGCAGACTGAACAGCCATTTTTGTTATAGATTTCCATTCCCTTTACCGACACATCGTGCGTGGCGGTGGTGTAAAAAGGAATATCACGATCATGCTTCCCGACAACGTGAAGCATTGAATGTATGACTCCTGCGACAATAACCGCGCCAATCAATGCCAGGATTGCCTTTTCTCCGCGTCTCATACGCCCTGCTTATGCCTCTCCAAGTCTGCGGCCAGATGGCGTTTTCGGCTTTCAATCTGCTTATCGATGACCGAGCGGCTTTTGGCAAATTCTTCGGGCGTCATCTTGTCCTGATCCCTCTCGTCAAATATCACATACTTGATATCTTCATCAAACTGCTCGTTTTGTGCGCCCCAACGTATCCAGTAAAGTACTGCAACGATAATCATCGCACCAATGATCAACCACAGATATATTGACCAACCGTCAGGAAGCGTTTCGAAAAAAGTAGCCATAGTCGTATTTTCCCATGTAAAGATTCAAAAAAGAACGCCGCCCAACATCTGCATCGCGGCGATTATTACCGCTACCACCACACCAAGAATAATTGCGAGGAATAACATTCGTTCACCCATCCTTATTTTCTTTGGGCGATTTTTGCTGAATAGCAATGCAATGATAATACCGGAAAAAAGAATAATCCCAATCATCAGGAATGCGAATATCCACTCGCTGAAGCGTTGGCTTCGCATACCCTCGATGCTGAGGTCTAGTCCTGGCGAAACTTGAGGGTATATTTGTGAAACATGCAACTGAATAGAGTTGATAGCGGAAATGAGAATCTTGAGCTCCTAGTGCAATTGCGTGTTACTAAAAAATGAAAAATGCCACGCCTTATATTCGGCGGGGCATTTCCTATATTTACTTGTTTAACCCTGTCAACCCGACCTTAGCTGATCAATACTTTTATGCAATTACCCTAGAATTACTTCTTGCCATTACGACGATCGATAAAAAGAGCATAAAAGATCGGACCCAGAAAAGCTATTGCAATAATGAAAGAAATTGCTACCGGTCCATTATCAAAATCAATCATTCCAAATTCTCCTCAAGATTAAAGTTCAACAAGCGGACTGGCCCGATTACCACTGATGCCAGTCCGTCAAAACAAGTTAGTGGTTGTGCCGTGGCTGCCAGGACGACGGGGGCAATCTCTTGATCAATATTGTTACCCCGATAAAGAAATAGCTCAGGTAAAAGATGTCAATCAGGTAACCCTTGTCCCACCATGGCTGCTGGCGTATAACCGAGCCGTCCGCCCTTCTGTTACCTTCAAAGTTTGCCAGCACAACATGATCACCGACAACCTGATAGTCGGCCATGTGAACACCCTTGGTATTCTCCAACGCCTCGATCTCCGGCTTCATAATACGCAAATCATCCATGGTTACAGGATGACGGTCGAGCATCCCCTGATGACGGCTACCGGCATTCTGCTTCATTATTTCCGCCAACTGGGCATCATCGCCTTTCAAGGCAAGAACTGAGGGTGAACTCATCGACTTCACGTATCCTTCATAGATTACAGCATTCGGACGCTGACCCCACAAAGGAAAAGTGACCGCAAATGCCGTAATGACGGTTAGCACAACCAACAACACGATGGGCACGGGCAAACGATTGTTGTCTTCCGTTATTCCACCCAGGTTCTCCTTCTCCCACAAAACCTTATCCGCCTCGTTCGCAACTGGAGTGCACAACGTGCGCAACGGCTTATCAAAATTCCAAGACCAAGACATATCCTATCCTCCTGTTATTTCAAGCTCAATATAAAATCAATCAGCCCCCGAATATCGGAATTGCTGGCGTAACTTGGAACGTCAGGAGGCGAGACACGCTTACCTTCACGATACTCGTTATATTCCTTTCTCCACTCCGCGTAATTGATCTTTTTTCCATCCGCATCGTACTTGCCCCACAAATAGTCAAAGCGCGGCATGATTGAGTGTGGCTGAACCAAGCGAGGATTGAAGAAGTGCATCATCATCCACTCCTTGGATGAGTTGCGTGATCCCACGTGCAACAGATCCGGGCCCTTGCGATCAGATCCAAATGCGGTTGGAGACTCCCCGTTGAAATCCCCCAACATTGGCGGTGCACCAAAAACCTGCCAATCCTGCGTTTCCTCTGGCAACAGCGTATGGCACCACCAGCAACCCTCGCGGATGAAAAAGGTTTTACCCTTGCCCGCCATTGAAACATCCGAATCCTTGGCCACCCGCATTACTTCAGCTGGCGTCCAACCTTTGGTAGCGGTCAGATCATCAATGTAACTATACTGCTTGTCTTGATACATCCCTTTGGCTAGCGTGAAAACCGCACCGACATCTTTTTTGGCATCTTTTACGCGCCCGTCCTGCACGCTTAATTCCCTAATCCCTTCACCCAAAATCTTCGGATGATCAACCCCATTCGGCAGTGAAGTTCCCTTCTCGTAAACATACACCTGCATGCCGCCGCTTATAGGCTGATTCGTCAATGGATCAACTTTTAGCGAAACGCTCAGCGGCTTGTTCTTCCCTTGCATCCACGGATCATCCAGATTGAAGCCCGATTCGTGACCTATCGCCAATTGCTTGGTAAGAGCAATATCCGTTGAGGATACCGACGCAATATTAATGCTCGGAAAAAACAAGGTTATTGTCATCGAGCCGCCCAGCGCCAAGCCGAACAGTCTCGATCCTATTTTATATTCCCTAAATCCAGCCATGCTTGATCTCCCTATATTTTTCTCGGCTCAATATTAGCGTTCGTATGCCAGTTCATGAGGCAAACGACCTTGTGGTACAACAGTCCCTTTGCGGGCAGTCATCCACATGTTGTATAGCCACAGTATGTTGCCAGAAAATACCATGCTACCGCCCAGCCAACGCGCAATCATATAAGGATGCTCGGCAATGACCACATCGATATAAGGAACCTCATATATCTTCCCGGCTCCCTGAATCAGTCCGGCAATCGTCATAGATACCCAATAAACAGTAAATCCGATCAGCAACAGCCAAAAGTGCATGTTAGCCAGAGTGATGGAATACAACTTACGCCTCATGATTGTCTGCATGCCGTAATAAACAGCCGCCACTTCCAGGAAGGTCGAGAATCCCAGCAACGCAAGATGCGCATGAGCAACAATCCAGCCCGTCCCATGTATGTACCAGTTGATAGCACGGGTTTGCTGAAAACCGCCCTGCATATTCAACGGAATTGCCATCAAGCAACCGGTTACTGTGAAGCGTACCTCGATATTCTCGACGAACATGTACCACTTCCCTTGCATCGTGAGCATGATGTTCGACACGAATGCAATCGCCGGCACAAGAATCAGCACACCCTCGACAGACGCAAATGATTTCAACCATTCAGGCAACGGTGCGGACATCAAGTGGTGCGCTGCCGGAGTCGAGTAAAACACCACCACCGACCAGAAATGCAGGTGGCCGATCCGGTGCGAATACAACGGATTACCCGTCACTTTTGGAATGGTGTAATACGCGATTGCCGCGGCAACCGGAGTTATCCAAAGCCCCAGTACGTTATGCGCAAACCACCACGTCAGGTAAGCCTCGGTCAAGCCGGTCAAATGAAAGAACTCCGGCAAATTACCGATCAGGAACACGATAATCACCATAAAAGTTGCTGCCGCAAAGAACCAGTTTGTCGTGTATATCCCCTGGGTACGACGATTTATGATCGTCATCCAGACATTGACACCAAGCGGAATGAACACACAGGAAGCCAGATACAAGTCAATCGGCCACGGAAAATCGGAATATTCGCGGCCAGAGGTAATACCCATCCACAGAGCAGTCAAACCCAGAACAAGGCCAGCATTCCACAGAAAACAATTCCATATACCCAGTTTTTCAGACCACAGCTTATTGTTTCCGAGCGCAGGCGTGATGTACATCATGGCCATGGCAAAAGCCATAGAAATCCAGCCGAAGATAACCGCCATCACGTGAACCTGGCGCATATGGCCAAAAGAAAAATACGCGTTACCTGTCACAAAATCGGGAAACGCGAGCTTTGCCGCATTAAACGAACCCAACCCGGTACCCATAACAAACCAGAGTATCGCAGAAAAACCGAAGAATATCGCCGCAGAACCAGCCGGTATGTCCTCGTTCTTGGCAAATAAATATTTAAGCATGTATTACCCCTCCCTCAAATCGAATGAACACACTAGTGATGACTGGCTTCATCTTTTCTCTCATGTGGAACAATAATGTACCACGATAGCAACATACTCGAGAACGCCAACAGCACTCCAAGTGATCCCGCAATTAAAGCCATAACAACTTCCCCTTTAAAGAATAATAAATATCAAGCCAACAAGCTAAACGGCGCAGCGCGTTATCCAGCCGCCTGCTCTAATTTATCATGACGAGTCAACCCGACCACCAAAATCACCACAAATGCAAAACCAAATATAAACATAGCCCAATCTATAAATCCGGTAAATGTTGAAGGATTATAGGCAGTCAAGCCCGGACCACCCCATGTAGCAAAGCCGCCGCGTCCCAACAAGCACATCAAAGTTGCGCCAAATACGCTACCATTCCCCATACCAGTCAACATCCCGCCTATGACGATAGTCCAGAAAGACCGAGATGTAATCGACTTTGTAGCCATGTGAAACCCCCTTTAAAGTTAATTATAATTAACACTTCACTTCGATTCCGATTAAAAAAACCATGAGAATCATATAACTAAGCGCTTCGAGCCCCGCCCGAATAAAAACTTAACATGAATTGTCCCATACACGGCGTAACATAACCGTAAACACGCTTACGCGCACTGACATGGATCAACCAAACTAGATTTAATTGCAGGTCGTATACACGATAGAAATGCTTGGGTATCGGATGCCAAAAAATTTATCCGCGAGCAATATTGTCGAGACGATCAAGATCGAGAAGTTGCACTTGCCGCCGTTCAGTGGCCAGCAAACCTTCGTTCTGAAAACGGGTAAACACGCGGGACACCGTTTCTTCGGTTATACCAAGATAATTGCCAATGTCGCTGCGCGACATGCTCAGGTTGAATTCACTGGGAGAGTAGTTACGCCTCCTGAAGCGCTGCGAAATACTCAACAGAAAGGTTGCCAATCGCTCGTCAGCACTTTTTTTTCCCAGCAAAAGCATCAGCTCCTGGTTATCGAGAATTTCCCGGCTCAAAATCTTTAGCATTTGCTGACGAACAGAGGGAATTTCCTTGCTGTAAAATTCGATCATCTCTATCGGAACTTCACAAACCATCGTGGTTTCCAAAGCCATCGCCTCGGTAGTGAAGTAACGGGTCGATATCGCACCCAACCCGAGCAATTCCCCGGCAATATGAAAGCCCGTAATCTGCATACGGCCATTTTTTGTCAACACGTACGTCTTTACCGAACCGCTGCGAACCGCGTAGATGGTGCGAACCGGTTCGTCCGTCCTGAAGAGCAAATCTCCGCGCTCAAACACTCTCCGGTTTCTGACTATCGTTTCCGGCAAACTTAGATCCACCTCGGAACCGTTCACCTCGCTGCACAAACCATGGATTCCGCAATCTTTGCAAGCGATCGGAGAACAGGATTCGTTGTCTGCAGCGGGCGCAAAAACTGATTCAGTTGGCATAATTCGTAATATTGCCGCCATATTTTCCCCCGCCTAAAAGCACAGTGTCATGCTCAATCGCAGTGTTACCAGTACCATTGGTTGATCAGAAACAGAACAGTCTAACTTTAACCGAAATCCCCGCCTATAGCAATTCCGCACAGCCTTGGAATAACTGACTTTTCCAGATAAAACCTAAATTTTCGCGCTCCTGCGAAAGAAGTTGCGTTTGGAATTGCATACTGCTGTATGCGATCCGCGCAATCATGGCACAACAACTATCCATGTGCGCACTCGCGACGAGTTTGCAAACTTCTGTGGCCTCGCCACGCTTCAGCAAACACATGATAGTATCGAACTGAAATGAAGTGAATAAAATGAATGTTACAAGATATACCGTAGTATTTAAGGCTGAATCGAGCAAGTTAGCGGGAACGGCCAAGGCATCGACAAAATCGCAAAGCAGGATATCTGACAAGAGTTTAGTTGTGCCAATTCAATGCTGTGAAGGTCATGAAGCACCCCAAAGAGCCTCCAGGCCAACCATATGCTCGGGTTACGGGGACGCATTTATTCTGAAATGCGACAAGCAAGTGGCGCGGCATCAAATTACGGCCTTGCTGTATATTTGGTAATGAGGGTGCCATATTTGAAATGGCCGATTTTTGTGACTTTTCTCACAGACATCGCGTTAAGATAAATGTATTCTTAAAATCGTTTGTGCATTTCTTCAGCTAGCCTTGAAATCAGGAAACCGAGATAGCTTGACAAAATATTAGCATTTGCTAATGTTGAACTGTTCAATAGTACAAATTCCCCGAGACTAACCATGCCCGATAAAACGAAACGTGTGCATTTCTGGCAGGAGATAACCCTTACACTCGCAATAAAGGTTATCGTGCTGTTCGCCATATGGGCAGTCTGGTTTTCTTCCCCCGAGGATGCCGGCATCGATGCCCAGAAAGTCGCTTCAAAGATATTCTCTCAGCAACTACAGAAGGAGCCTGCAAATGATGCCGTCCACGGAACTCGTTGATATTTCCAGGCTGCAATTCGCCACCACTGCGCTGTACCATTTTCTTTTCGTTCCGCTTACCCTCGGGCTTTCTTTTCTGTTGGTCATCATGGAGTCGGTGTATGTGATGACAGGCAAGGAGGTATACAAGGACATGACCCGATTCTGGGGCAAACTGTTCGGCATCAACTTCGCCCTCGGCGTGACAACCGGATTAACCATGGAATTCCAGTTCGGCACGAACTGGGCGTATTACTCGCATTATGTTGGCGATATCTTCGGCGCGCCGCTCGCGATCGAAGGGCTAATGGCTTTCTTCCTTGAATCCACCTTCGTCGGACTGTTCTTTTTCGGGTGGGACAGACTGTCCAAACAGAAGCATCTTATGGTCACCTTTCTGGTGGCAGTGGGCTCCAACCTGTCGGCGCTGTGGATATTGATCGCCAATGGCTGGATGCAGAACCCGGTCGGGGCCGTATTCAACTACCATACCATGCGCATGGAGATGTCCAGCTTCTCCCAGCTGCTGTTCAACCCGGTCGCGCAGGTCAAGTTTGTGCACACCGTTTCCGCGGGCTATGTGACAGCCTCGATGTTCGTGCTCGGCATCAGCGCTTATTATTTACTTATCGGACGCGACAAGGCATTTGCGATGAGATCAATCGCCGTTGCCGCGGGCTTCGGTCTTGCCTCCGCGCTGTCCGTGATCGTACTGGGAGATGCGTCAGGTTACTCGGTGGGAGAAGTACAGCGCGTCAAGCTGGCCGCCATCGAGGCGGAATGGCATACCGAAAAGGCGCCCGCGGCCTTCACTGCATTCGGCTTCCCTGACGAGGCCACCCAGCACACTGATTACGCGATCAAAATACCGTATCTGCTGGGCCTGATCGCAACCCGTTCGACCGACGAAAAGATCACCGGCATAAGCGAGTTGCGCGATGAAAATGAAGCGAAGATCAGGGATGGCATGATCGCGTACGCGGCGCTCGACAAACTGCGCGCCGGTGATACCAGCGACCAGACCAAAGCGCTCTTCGACGCACACAAGGAAAATCTGGGCTATGGCCTGCTGCTCAAGAAATATGCTCCGAACGTGACCGACGCCAGCGAAGCACAGATCAAGACGGCCGCGTTCGATACCATCCCGCGCGTGGCCCCGATGTTCTGGGCATTCAGGTTCATGGTGGCCGCCGGATTCATGATCCTGTTTATCTTTGCCGCCAGCTTTTACTATGTGGCGAAGCGCACCATCGCAGAAAAGAAATGGCTGCTGAGGCTCGCGCTGTACTGCATTCCTTTGCCGTGGATAGCCGCAGAATTGGGCTGGATCGTCGCCGAATACGGCCGGCAACCGTGGACCATCAGCGGCATCCTGCCGACCAGTTTGAGCACATCCAATCTCAATCCCTCCAGCGTGTATTTCAGTCTCGCCGGCTTCATCGGTTTCTACACCCTGCTGCTGGTGGCTGAGATGTACCTGATGTTCAAATATGCGCGCCTCGGCCCGCAGAGCCTGCATACCGGCCAATACGGCAACGCATAAGGAGAGCATCATGATATTCGATTATGAAACACTTAAACTTATCTGGTGGCTGTTCGTCGGCGTGCTGCTGGTGGGCTTTGCCATTACCGACGGATTCGATCTGGGTATCGGGGCGCTGCTGCCCTTCATCGGCAGGAACGATGACGAGCGCCGCGTCATCATCAATTCGGTGGGCGCCACGTGGGAAGGCAACCAGGTCTGGTTCGTCACCGCCGGCGGTGCGATCTTTGCCGCCTGGCCGATTGTTTACGCGACCGCATTTTCCGGCTTCTACATCGCATTGATGCTGACGCTGTTCGCGCTGTTCTTCCGGCCGGTGGGTTTCGACTACCGCAGCAAGGTGGCGGACCCGCGCTGGAGATCGGCCTGGGACTGGGGGCTGTTTGCAGGCGGATTCGTACCGGCACTAATCTTCGGCGTGGCCTTCGGCAACCTGCTGCAAGGCGTACCGTTCAGTTTCGACGACTTCATGCGGGTGACCTACACCGGCAGCTTCTGGCAATTACTCAACCCGTTCGGCCTGCTCGCCGGGGTGGTCAGCCTGTCCATGTTGCTGATGCACGGATCAATCTACCTGCAGATCAAAACTGAAGGCGTGATCGCGGAACGCGCACGTCGCGCAACCAAAATCACCGGCGCCGTGTTTATCCTGGCCTTTATCGGCGCGGGAGTCTGGATCATGAACGGGATTGACGGATATCACATCGTTTCGATGCTGTCCGCCAATGTCGAGTCAACGCCGCTCGACAAGACTGTCGAAAAGGTCGCCGGTGCATGGCTAAGCAATTATCACAGCCATCCGCTGTTGTGGCTGGCACCCATTCTTGGCATCGCCGGTGCGGTATTGGCAATTGCCGCCTCCAGCGCGAAAAAAGCCATCGCGGCTTTCATCGCGAGTTCCACCATGCTCATCGGGGTGATTTTCACCGCAGGAATCGCGATGTTTCCCTTCATCATGCCGTCGAGCTCGGATCCGCGCAGCAGCCTGACAATATGGGACTCTGTTTCCAGCCACAAGACGCTGCAAATCATGTTCTGGGTGGTGCTCGTATTTTTGCCCCTTATTCTGTTTTACACCTCATGGGTATACAGTGTGTTGCGCGGAAAAATCACGGTCGAAACGATTCGCGCCAACGACCATAACAGCTACTGAAAGGAAAAATCATGTGGTACTTTGCCTGGATGCTTGGAGTTGGACTGGCGATGGCTTTCGGCATCATCAATGTGATGTGGCTGGAAGCGGAATATTTCAACGACATTGAGATCGGGAAAAAAAAGAATAGCCGGTAACCGTCGGGTTGTTGTGCCCGGTTGAATGCGTATGCAGGTAGCCGCGTGAAAAATATATGTGCAACAATTCGCTCGGTATGTCAAACAGGCTCAGCTTGAGCAATCTCCCAAACTTTGAGAATTTCGCAGCATTAAGGTCCACACAAACCGGCTGGCTTGATTAGCCCGCGCACCGGGTTCCAGCTGTTCAGCCGCCCTGACGGAAATCCGGGTAAAGCAGCATGCCGCCGTCGACCGGAATGGTGATGCCGGTAATGTAGCTGGCCAGATCGCTGCACAGGAAGGCGATCGCATGACCAATCTCGTCCGGCTCGCCGACCCTGCCCATCGGAATTTTATCGTCCAGATCGGCCAGCCCTTTTGGGTCCTGCCAGACGTTGGCATTGATCGGCGTCTTGATTGCACCGGGCGCGATTGCGATGACTCGGATGCCCGATGACGCCACTTCCTGGGCCAGCGTTTTGCTGAACATGCTCAGACCCGCCTTCGAGCTGGTGTAGGCGCTGTAGCCGGCCCAGGGAATAAATTCGTGGACCGAACTTGTATTGATGATCACGCCGCGACCCTGCTTACCCATCCTCTCCACGGCCTCGCGTGCACAGTAATACGGGCCGAACAGGTCAATCTCGACCACCTGGCGCCAGGCCGCGATATCGCTGTCCGCGCATAGCGCGCGTGAGCCGTCCGTGCCGGCATTGTTCACCAGAATATCCAGGCCGCCGAGCTCCTGGTCCACCTGTTGGAACAACGCATCAACTTCCTCATTACTCGATATGTTATCCAGCCGGAAAGTGTATGCGTTTACGCCGTAAGACTTGATTACAGCAGCCACCTTGTCCGCGGCATCTGATTTGAAACGGTAGGTAACCGCGACATCGGCGCCAGCCTGGGCAAGGGATTTTGCCGTCGCTGCGCCCAGACCGGAGTCCCCGCCGGTGATTAGCGCCTTGCGGCCCTTGAGTTCAATTGCAATCACATTGCTCTCCTATTTTTGTCCGGTTAGTTGTACTTCGTAATCCCGACCTTCCCATGATTTCTGTTCCAGCCAGTAGAAAGTAAATTGGATCGTGTCCCCGGCTTGAAGCGCGGCAATCGGGAGCTCGGCGATAAACACGCCCAGCCCGATGTCCCTAGTGTCACTATCGCGCACCTCATTCCAGCCGTTGCTACCCCAATGCACGCGAGCCGGCGCCCTGAGCACAATGGTGAATTCATGACCTGCCTGGATATGGCCAGGGCGATACTGCGGACCCCAGATATCATGCAAAATTTCGGGGCACTTTCCCTGGTAACGGTTCCATGTTGCCACAGGCCGATCCACCGGGTAACCCAGTGCGCGGCTGTAACACAGCTTGATGAACTCGCCATGCGCCCAGACCAGCGGCATGGCCGATCCGCTCGGCTTGCCCAATTCCAGATGATGCTCGGGTATCGGTTCCCAATCCCAGACCTGCTCCGGAATCAGGCCTGCCGGGCCGGTCATGGCCGCCATTGCCTGCAGATAGGGGAGCGGGTCTTCTCCAGCCAGCAACGCGCAGTGACCCCGTTCACCGGTCAGCAGCGGCCAGCCTCGCCCGCGCCCGCTTCCATCGAAGGCGCTGCCGTCATTGTGTTCTCCGTAGCCATCGCCGTTGTAGCGGTGCCAGACCGGACCGTTGGGGGTATCCGTCTTGAGCAGTTGGTCAACGACTTTCAGGCTGTCGAGAATGACAGGGGCGTCCGCCCGGCGCAGCCCGTAGCGGACCAGTTGCAGAAAATCCGTTCCGATCTGTTCATTGGCGGGCAAATCCGGATCGCTGGCGCGGTTCTTGATCAGGATATGCTCGGACTGTGCGCCATCCTGCACCAGTGCATCTGCGGGAGCGGTGCGTATGTAATATCCTGCCACCCCGACACGCCTTGCCAGCGGCGTGTCCTTCACCACCGTCCAGTCATCCAACCTGGCATTCCAGTTGTCCGCGAGCAACAGTGCGAACTGTTGCGCTTCCCCGTCCAGGAAAGTGCTGCCCTCGACCAGCGCCGCGATCGCGATTGCAAGCGTGAACGTATTGACTCCCGGATCTTCCTCCCAGCGGTCCTGCCCGGTGGAAGGCCCCTCGCGGGCAATGAAGGTGAGCGCGCGCCGCACCATATCCTTGACCGGGATATCGTTCAGCTCGCCCTGCTCGCGCAACGCGGAAGCCAGCAGGACCGGAAAGGCCGCTTCGTCCAGCTGTATGCCCTGCCAGAACGGGGCACCGCCGAGCCACTGGTTCTGCAACCAGTGCCCGTCTTCCTGCTGTGTGGCGATCAGGTAACGCAAAACGTCGCGGGCATCTTCGAATGCGCCCATCGCAACCAGTGCCCCCGCCGTTTCCACCAGATCACGGCACCAAACCAGGTGATAGCCGCCGCGACTCTCGCTGCTTTCCCCCCACGGTATGGCAAGGCTGGCCACCGCGGCGCCGGTATAGGTCCGGTCCTGATGCACCTTGAGCACCATGCCGGATAGCGCAAGCATCTCGCGCAGATTGCCGGGCAATTCGGGAAACTTGCAGCCATCCATCCATGATTCCCAGACCCGGCATTGCCTGTCCCAGACCGTCGAAAAATCTTCCATCAGGCTGGATACCGCAAGCGTCGCCGCCGCTCCCTGGCTGGTCCCGATGCCGAGTGCAAGCGTGGCCTGATGCGCCGGCAGCTCGCCCATCAGTGAAACCGCACCCGGTCCGGCGCTATCGTACTGCCAGGTCATGCGCCCGTGCCGGTCAAAATCCTGCCATCCGTCGCTTACCCCGAAACTGCCTGCGGAACAACGTTGCCAGGCATCGGAGCCATCTTCCGCAGACGCCACCAGTGCCAACCCGAACGGGCCCTGCTCCGCTCCCAGCATGGTACGGCCGTTGTGCTTGCCGACAGCAGCCTGATTGTTATTCGCATCCCCGCCCAGGCGTGCCGAAAGCAGCGCATAGGGGCGCAGGCCCTCGTCACCCACCAGTCGATAGCGCAGCAATAGCGTATCGCGGTGTTGCGAAGGACAGATTTTCAGCGTGAAGGTAAAGCGCGGGTGGCGATGAACGATGGTGACGGCGGGTACGCCGGGCTTGGGCAGGCTCACTTCGTAGTTCTCGTGACGGCGCAGCTCGACCCAGAATCCATGGTCATCCGCAATGATGAAACCCAAGTCCTTAATCTGCGGGATATCGATGCGCGGATAGTAGACTTCAGTGACGATACCCTCGGCGACCGTGAACCAGAGTCGCGAAGAGCCAAGGCTGGTACCCACCATATCCTTGGCGGCGCGCGACCAGGTTGGATGCGAATATGCTGGCTGCGGTGCTTTCATCGAGGCCTTCTTGTTGATTGTTGTATCAAACAGACAGGAGTGTGGCCGATTGGTTCATAATTTTCACGATGCCGGGAAAGACCCTGATCTCAAGATCGGAATACGCCGTAACGGTCATGCTCGAAATGGTGAAGTTTGGCGACAATGATTGCCGAACCATGCCATCCGGCCATTCGGTATGCGGCCACCCCCAGCAACGTGCCCAATAATGGGCCCAGCCAGTACACCCACCAGGCATGCCAATCCCCGGAGATCAGCGCAGGCCCGAAACTGCGTGCCGGGTTGGTACTGGTGCCGGAGACATTCGCCTCGGCGAAAACCATGACCGCATACAGGAACGGGAAAAGTGCCGGCGTAAAATTTCGCAGGCGCCGGTGTTGCAGGAAGAACAACAAGCCAAAGATCAGCGCGAAGGTGGTCACAGTCTCTCCCAGTATTGCCCAGCCTGTGCCATAGGCCGCACCGGGCAACGTCGCGCCAAAGGCGATGCTGCGCCCCATCGCTCCCCACGCCAGCAGCTGCGCCGCACCGATTGCCGCACCGGCGAGCTGTGCGAGCATGTAGCCCGGCACATAGCGGGCTTCCAGTTTGCCCATCAGCCAGAATCCCAGGGTGACGGCCGGGTTGATATGCGCCCCGCTCTCCTTGCCGAGCGGTGACAGTGCAATCAGTGCACCGGTCGTACCGAACAGAAATCCGGTGATCAGCCGCCGCCAGCCTGCGTCCGGAATGTATTGAACCACAGGACTGCCCTGACCGAAAGCCAGGATCACGACCGACAGCCCGACCGCAATGAGCAGCGCGGTGCCGATCAACTCTGCACCGTATAGCATCCAGGGGGTGGGACGATCATGTGTATTCATTGCATATTCCTGTTTGGCAGACAAACTACAGATCGCAATCATTGCAAAAGATTCAAACCAGCGGCATCCGTTCTGCAATATGCATGGGATGATCAATACGCCATTGCCTGTTGCATGGGACAATGCGCGGACATGAAAACAATACACCTTGGCAACAACAGTGACCCGGTCATCTCATGCTCCGATTGCAAAGCCTGCTGTTGCAGGCTGGAAGTCATGCTGATGGGCGAAGACGAGAACGTTCCTGTTGCATTGACCGTCCAGGACCGGTGGGGCGGATGGGTAATGCGCCGACTTGACGATGGCTGGTGTGCGGCATTGGACCGGCACACGATGAAGTGCACGATCTACCCGCAACGGCCGGGCATATGCCGCGACTACCAGACAGGCGAAAGTGATTGTATCGACCAGCGCGCGAAGTTTTCCGTTACTGCGACAGGTTGAAAACGGATATCCGCCAAATTCCGCATTCAGCTGAAACCCGTTCCCTGCCACCCCTGGATATTTGCCTTGCTTAACGGCACGATGCGGGAATGAATTCCAAACGCCAACATTCCACAGTTGGTTCCCTGAAAGTCCGGTGCTGGATGACGGGCGGGGCGCCGGTGAATTTCTCAAACGGCCGTACATCCTGCCTATTCGAAGTTCCCCTGGTTGCCTTTGGTTATGCTACCCAACCATGCACTCAAGTGTGCCGGCAATCTTGGACCTGACATCCCGATTTTGCAAAACGATTTCATTCTGCAGCTTACGCATGAAACTTTACTTTCAGTTACCGCCTTGACGTGATCATCAAACCAACCCTGATATTGACCGCCATATTTTATCAAAAATGCAATAGAGTTTTTTTCCAGGTATTCAACAATATGCATTTGCAAGCAGGCGGCATAAGGAGGCGGATTGCCCAGCACATATTCATTCCATATGAACTCGGCCGGCATCAATCCAGCTTTATTCAACTCCGCCGTGTAGCCCAGTTCCTTATAGAATCCATCCAGGTCTTTTATCCGATGGATTATCCGCCCGTCCATACGGATACATGCAGCTTCCCCGGTGGAAATCTTTGGCGGATCGTAGCTAAAGTACGGTATGCGACTTTGCATATCATTTCCCAAGCTTGTATAAACATTGAAATTGATTTTCACTGTTCCGAAAAAACATGCGGCCATTCGCAATTTATTCGGTTCAACAAGACGAACCACTTGCTCTAAACAAGTTCGCTGCCCTGAAGCGATTAACCCTATTATCAGAATACTACGATTTTGAATGTGGCTGGGAATTTATGCACGACGGGAATAACCGGTATGGCGGGCCTTGGTGCAAGATTAGCCTCCATGGGGTTGACGGGAAGCTACAACGATTGAGGCGGCTCGCGGAATTACGGCTGGCGACTCAAGATGCCATTGAGCTAAGATTTACCACATCCCATTGATGCGCGTCGCCGACATCAACATCAATCGCCTGATTTAGCAGCGCCTCAAACTGCGTTATCGGCATCGGTCTGCCGAACAAATACCCCTGAAAGCTGGCGCAACCTTGATTGAGCAGGATTTGTCGCTCCTCTTCTGTTTCCACTCCTTCGGCAATGACCTCCAGCTTCAGATTTTTTGCCATCGCAATGATGGTGCGCACAATTGCCCTGTCGTTACTATTGGTGGCTATATCACGCACGAAAGACTTGTCGATTTTAAGCTGGGCGAGCGGTAGCCGTTTCAGGTATTGCAGTGATGAATAGCCGGTACCGAAATCGTCCAATGAGAACTTGACGCCGATTCTATTCAGCGTGTTCATGATTGCGATGGTCTCTTCGATATCCTCCAGCAACATGCCTTCGGTCAGTTCCAGCTTGAGCAGCCCCGGGTTGACTGAATAACGTTGCATCACATTTTGCACTTGAGACACGAAATCAGGCTGGCGGAATTGCTTGGCGCTCACATTCACTGCCAAAACCAGGTTGCGGGTTTGCAGGTCTTGTTGCCAGGCATTGAGCTGGGCGCAAGCCATTTCGATCACCCATTTTCCGATAGGCAGGATCAGCCCGGTTTCTTCCGCCAGGGGAATGAACTCCATTGGGGAAACCATGCCGCGCTCGGGATGAATCCAGCGTATCAATGCCTCTGCTCCCAGCGGGCGGAACGAACTGTCCATCTGGATCTGGTAATACAACTGAAACTGCTGTTTCTCGATTGCTTTGCGCAAATCACCCTCAAGCGCAGCCCGGGTAGTGATGTTCGCCTGCATTTGCGGATTGAAGAAGCTCACGGTGTTGCGGCCCGCATTCTTGGCTTGATACATGGCAATGTCTGCCTGTTTCATCAATTCCGCTATCGCCTGTGAGCTGCCCTTGAACTGCGTTGCCCCGATGCTTGCGGAACAATGGTATTCGCTGGTGTGGAGTTGGCAAGTTTGGCTGAGGCTGGCGAGAATTTTTTCGCCAACGGATTTTGTCTGTTGCACTGCTTCGACGGGATGCTCGCTAAGAGTTTCCAGAATCACCACGAATTCGTCACCACCCAGACGGGCCACCGTGTCACCATCCCGCACGCATGATTCAAGACGCTTGGCGACCTGTTGCAAGAGCAGATCACCGGTATCATGACCGAGCGTGTCGTTGAGAGTTTTGAAATTATCCAGATCGATTAGCATCAGGGCGCCCTCCCTGCCGGTACGATCGCTGGATGCCAGTGCATGCTGCAGCCTGCCCATCAGATGCCGCCGGTTGGGCAAGTGGGTGAGTGGATCGTAGAATTCCAGAAGCTGAATCTCTTTTTCTGCTGCTTTTCGCGCCGTAATGTCGGTGTGTGCCGCAACATAATGGGTAACGACACCACCCTCACCCTTGACCGCAGAGATGGATTGTTGTTTTGGATACAGTTCGCCATTTTTGCGCCGACCCCAGATTTCCCCCTGCCACATTCCGGTACGGCCGAGGATTTGCCACATTTCCTGATAGAACGCCGCGTTGTGGTGTCCGGACTTGAGCATGCGTGGGGTATGGCCGACAATTTCCTCAGCCGTATAACCGGTGTCTTTGGTGAATGCTTCATTGACCCGCAGGATCTCGCCATTCGCTTCGGTGATCATGATGCATTCTTGCGACTCAAATGCCGTGGCGGAAATGCGCAGCTCAGTCTCGACTTGCTTGCGCAAATCCTCGTGCTCGAAATTTGTCAGCGCAACGGACAAATCGTTACCCACCTCGTCCAGGATCGCTTTTTCATCCTCGCCAAATTGTTCGTTCTGTTTGGCATAAACCTCGAACACGCCCACTATCCTGCTGCCCACCATCAGGGGCACGGTGTAGGCATGTTCGCTGCCCTGTTTCTGGGCAGCGGCAAGCCATGACGTCTGGCAATCTGTCCGACGCTTCTCGCAATGCACCGGCTCACCATCTTTCATGGCACCCAGGCAGGCTTGCTGCACAGCTGGTGCTTGCATCTGCAGGATCAATTCTTCCAGTGATGGATCATCGACCGCCCAGGCGGCCAGGTTGGGATCATCATCCATCCCGACCCAGGCAAGACGAAAGCCGCCTTTTTCGACCGCGGCATTGCAAGCTGCATCCAGCAGCGACTGCCGGCTTGTCTGTCTTTGCACAAATGTATTGGTATGACTGAGAAACTTCAGCAGGCGGTTAAGCTTTTTGGTGTGTGCATTCGATGCACGCAGGCTTTGGACGAATTTCTCGGTAACGACACCAAAGCCGATGATCAAAAAACTGATCAACGAGCGCAGCAACAGCTCATTCCCGCCACGAGTCAGGAAATTCGCGCCGAACGAGTCCATCCCGCGCATGAATGTGTCGATAACCGCGATGGTTGTCCAGACTGTCAACGCCAGCAATACGGCAGCCCAGATCAGATTGATTTGTGACTTCATTGCTCGTTTCGATTCCATCGATTGAATGATCCTCCTGTAGCCAACAGGGAAATAGGCGCGTTTTCCTGATTATGGACAGGGAATTTTCTGATAGCTGCCGCGAAACCAGTCTGACCGCACATCGGGCCGGCCTCACGTGCATGCAGGATTTTCGGCTGGACGGCCAAAGTATGACAACCAAGTGACCAATAGCCAGTCGGGTGATCGCGGCCACATTGTCGAGCTGCAGCATGCCATGTCACTGATGTGGTGCGACCCACGGCTGGCAACTAAGAGGGAAATCTCGGCACTGCGTTGCATTGCTGCCGGAAGCGCTGAATTTCAGTTTTTAGCATCTACCAGTTGGTATGAAATGGCGTAGTGAACCGCCTCGGCATTATTCTTGAAACCCATTTTTTCCAGCATCCGCCCGCGGTAGACGCTCACGGTCTTGGGGCTGAGCATCATGATCTCGGAGATTTCCGTCAGGGAATTGCCCGACGACATCAGGCACAATGTCTGGTATTCGCGGTTGGACAGACTCTGGTGCAACAGCTCCTGCGATTTCCCGATCAGGTTGTTCAACAGCTGTTCAGCCAGGGATGCGCTGATGTATTTTTGGCCGCTGATGACCTGCTTGATCGCGCCGACCAGTTTCTCCGGTGCGGCCTGCTTGTTGATGTAGCCAACGGCACCCGCTTTTAGTGCGCGCACGCCGTACTGTTCTTCCGGATACATGCTGAGCACGATGATCTTGATGTCGGGCTGTTCCAGCGCAATCTGCTTGAGCACGTCCATGCCGTGCTTGTCCGGCAGCGAGATATCCAGCAGGACCAGGTCAAAATGTTGTTCGCGCAGCATCCGGATTGCCTGGGCTCCCGTTTCAGCTTCGCCGTTGACTTTAAAGTCCGGGCTTTCCTCAAGCAGCATTTTTAACCCTTTGCGGATCAGCACATGATCGTCGACCACGAGGATGTTAATCATGCTGCTGTGCAGTTTTGCATGAGGCGCTATCTGCACCGAGTGAAATGAATATGGCAATTTTTATCCCCTTTTTTCGGGCGGTGCCGCCGAGAAGTGCGGTACATTCATGGATGCCGCGAAGACTGAATATTCCTCTTGAAACCTGCAGGGAAATAGGCGCGATTGCCTGATTATGACTAAGGAATTTTCTGATAGCCGTTACGAAACCAGACCGACTGTACAGGCAGCCTGTCATCACATACATACGGGCTGGTGTTGCTTCAGCTAGAGTTCGATGACTTGGTGACGAATGGCCAACCGGGTGAGCTCGGCAACATTGTCGAGCTTCAGTTTGGACATGATATTGGTGCGGTGCGTGCCCACGGTCTTGGGACTGAGGTGCAAAATCTCGGCGATGCGTATTACCGCTTCGCCTTCCGCCAGCAAACGGAACACTTCAAACTCACGCACCGACAGACAGCTCAATGGTGAATCGCCGTGCTGTTTCTCCAGCGCCATTTTAAGAGCAATTTCCGGCTCGACAAAATGGCCTCCCATCGCCACCTTGCGCGCCGCCTGGACCAGTATTAAATCCTCGACGCCTTTGCTGATGTAACCTTTGGCGCCAAGATCAAGGGCGCGCCTCGGAAACACCACATCATCGTACATGCTCAGCACGAGCACTTTGGCATCCGGATATTTGGCCAGCAACCGCCTAAGCAAACCCACGCCGCCTTCACCGGGCATGGACATATCCAGCAGCATGACATCCGGCTTGAACTGCTGGAAGTCGGTGTAGGCCTGTTCGCCGGTCGACGATTCACAGACGACCTCGAATTCGCCGCTGTTTTCGAGCAGCATGCGGACACCCTTGCGCAAAATCTGATGATCGTCGCACAATTGGACACGAATCATGGGTTCCTCTTTGACAACAGTCTCTTTTGGATTCGGCATTTGTCGGCGGCAATTCCACTATATTCAGACAAGCCCGATAATACAAACCGTTTCGGCATTAACCTATCCCCCGACATCTCATAATCCCTAAGAAATTTCCTTGATTTATAGTATTTCCTGATCTGGATCAACCTGAAAACGGATATGGATTTGGGTCCCCTCGCCCGGAGCACTTTGCAGATCGAAAAGTCCGCCAATCGCAAATGCGCGTTCCCGCATGCCGACCAGGCCAATGCCGTGGGCCGTGGTGGCCGGATCGAAGCCGCGGCCATCATCCGCGATATCGAGTTTCAACCCGTGCCTGCCTGTTGACAATTCAACGCTTGTCGCGGATGCGGCGGCATGGCGGGCCACGTTGGTCAGCCCCTCCTGGACGATGCGGAACAGTTGCACTTGTACATCTTCGGGCAACTCATCCACGGCTCCGGTAATTTTCAAATCGCAGGCGATGGCACCGCTATTTTCCCAGCTTTCGCACAAATTCTTCAGGGCACCCTTGAGGCCCAGTTCTTTCAAATAGCCCGGCCGCAAATCGCGCAACTGATTGCGAACCGTCTTCAGCAGTCCTGTGGATATCTGATTGATTTCGTTGGCCGACAACAAGACCCGATCCATATCCTCCAGATGACAATAGTGCGTGATGGATGATGCATAGGCCTTGATGGCGGTCAGCGACTGGCCGATATCGTCATGCAGGGTGAGGGCTATGGCCTGCCGTTCCTGTTCCTGTATATGGATCAAACGCCGTGACAATTCGCGCACCTCAATGAGCAGCCGTTCGCGTTCCTTCTCAAGCTCCCTATGCGCGGTGATGTCGCGAGTGATAGTCACGATACAGATTTCATCCTTGATATTGATGATTACGGCGGACATCAGCCCCCTGATGACGTCACCATTCTTTGCGCTGAAATCCGCTTCCAGATTGTCGCAGACGCCGGTTCGATTCAGGCTGTCCACAAGACGTCGGCGATCGGCCGGGTCGCGCCAGATATTCATTTCCAGCGATGTCTTGCCGATTACCTCATCGCGCCGGTACCCAATCATGTTTTCGAAGCCTCTGTTGACATCCAGATACCTGCCATCGCTGAGACGCGTGATATTGACCGCGTCCGGACTGGTTTCAAAAGATTTTCGATAGCGTTCCTCGCTGTCTTTCAACGCCGTCTCAGCCTGCTTGCGCTCGTTGATGTCTCTGGTTACACCAACTATACGCAGTGCTTTTCCATCAAGGGCGCGTTGCACGGCCTTGCCATGACCGGCAACCCATTTCCATTCACCGGAATGTGAACGAATGCGATATTCTTCCATGTATTCCGACGTCGTCCCCGCTATGTGATCATGAATTGCCTTGAGCACTCGCTCCCTGTCCTCGGCATGTATCATGACAGCCCAATCCTCAAGGTAATGCGGCTTCTCCTCTTCGTTGGCATATCCAAGGATCGCTCCCCATGGGGAGTCGAAATTGAGCCTACCCGTGGGCGGTTCAAGATCCCATGTTGCCTCATTGGCACTGGACAGAGCCAACTTCAGGCGCGCTTCACTCTCACGCAGACTCAGTTCGAATTTCTTGCGTTCAGTGATGTCTTCCAGCGTTGCCAGGATGTATTCGACGGATCGGTCCGGCCTGTGTTGACTGGACACAGTAAGGTGTGCGTAAACGATATCGCCATTTTTATGGAAGAACCTTTTGTCCATCGAGTAATGTTCGATTTCTCCCGATACCAGTCGCCTGAAGAGTGCCATATTGGCCTCGATATCGTCCGGATGGGTCATCTCTACCCACGTCTTCCCGGTCAATTCTTCCCTGCTGTATCCAAACATCTCGCAGAAGCGCGGGTTGACGTTCAGCCAACGCTGTTCTGGCGAGGTGATGGCCATACCGGTCTGGCCCAGCTTAAAAAAGTTGCGGAAACGCTGCTCGCTGCTTGCTGCAGATGCGTCCGCCAGTCGCCGCCGTTCGGCTTCGGCTTTCAGGCGTTTATTGCCCAGATAAGTTTCCAGCAGGAAAACCGCAAGCACAACAGCCAGGGCGATTAATACCCACAGTATCAATTCCTCACGCGGCAAGGCCCAGTCGATGGCAGTGTTAAAAACTTGTCGACGGATAGTGGCGGCCTCTTCAGGCGTGGTTGCCGCAAGCGCCTGGTCCACAATCTCCAGCAACTCGGAACTATCCGGTCTAACCGCGAAACGCAGGCTGGTTTCTTCTCCCGTGATGACATGCACCATGCGGAGTTGTTTGAATCCATATTTCTCAAGCAAATACTGTCCGGTGTCGACCCCCAGCGTGCCCGCGTCGGCGCTACCATCAAGCACCGCCTGCAGCACTGCGCGCGGGTTGGGCTCGGTTACCAGCACGATGTCCGGCTGGCGCCTGAGCATCGTCTGTTCCATGAGATCGGGAGTGAGTGCGACACGTTTGCCCTTGAGGTCGGACAACCCGCCTATGAACGCAGCATCGCGGCGCGCAAACACGGCCACGGAGGTGATATGGAACGGCACGCTGAACAGGTGTTTGTCGCTGATATGCGTCGGGGATGTCTGCACGCTCACCATGTCGAGCAATCCCGCATCCAGTTGCGACAAGAGTTCCGCACGGCTCTTTGCCCGCACGATTTTGATGTCGAGGCCGGTTATTGCACTCACCAGATTGAGGTACTCGGGAACGAAACCCGCCGGGGTGCCGTCGTTGTTGGCGAATTCGTTCGGTTCGTCGGACTCGGTCAGCCCAACGCGTATCTGCCGGTGACCTGCGATCCAGCGCTGCTCGTCAGCACCCAGGACGGGCAGACCGGAATGGTTGTCGGGAATCTGCTCGGGAACCCACTTGGATTGGATGCTTGCTTTTGTGGTTTCAGGTATGGCAGCAAGCGCCTGGTCCAGGATGCGGGTCAGGATAGTCCAATCATCGCGCACCGCAAAACTTTGCCCGTTGTCGAGCTTGTAGGCTGTCGCGATGCGCAGGTTGGCAATGCCGTTTTGCCTGTCGATCGCAAGGTTGACGCCAATCGCGCCGACATAGGCATCCGCCTCGCCGGTCGCGACGGCAATCAGTCCCTGCAGCGGGGATTTTACATACAGTGCTTTGATGTCCGGATGATCGGCCAATACCTGACGGGACGAGGAATAGCCCTTTACCAGCGCAACCACGCGATGTGCCAAGTCGTTGGGTGAACGTAAAGAGAAGTCGTCGCTGCGCGTCATCACCACCAACGGCGTCTTGATGTAAATCCCGGTGAAAGACAGATATTTTTTTCGTTCCGGTAGCGCTACAACCGTCGCGGCCATGTCGACCTTGTGCTGCTTCACCGCATCGAGGATGCCCGACCACTGTTTCGGATTGATGATCTGGAACTTGATACCCAATTGCCTGCTGATGATGCTTGCATAATCGGCTGCTTCCCCGACAAAGCGTCCGTTTGCATTGATCTCCGAATAGGGTGCATAGCCGGGGTCGACGCCGAGCCGGACAACCGGGTGCGCGCTCAGCCATTTGTGTTCGGCGGGCGTCAGGACAGGCTTGTAGAATGTGGCGATGGGCCGCGGTTTTTTGTCGCCGTGGTGCAGTGGTGCCGTGTTTGCAAAACTCTCGCTCAATGTCAGCAGCGAACAAATCGCAAGTAAAAATGCCGACATGAATCGTGCAATCACTTTGATGTTTGCAGAAGATGAAACAGATAGATTATAGGACAGCCTGTTCATGGCAGCAGAAGATGACTCGCCTTGGGTGGATTTCCCGGAGACCAGAATTGCACTGGTATCATACTCCCCAATTCCACAGACACGCTGAACAAGCCGCATGGCCCGCCATTAGTGGCCGGGGCGATTCCTGCTCTGAAGATGCTGCAGACTGAAAGCCCCGATCATTTATTGGCCCAATTTGACCATGAATGTGATCCCGATCAGATTGGCGCTGAGCGATGGCGACTTGCCGACATTGAAGTGCTGGATACCGAGCCGAAAGATATTGTTGCTGGCCTGATATTCCACGCCTGCGCCATAGGTCAAACCGGTTGCGAACACGCCCCCGGATGAATAGATTGCATCCGGGCCGGCCTTGGCATACAGATTGATGCCGCTATTGCCCAACGGCACAAAGCCGGCCAGGGAAAAATCCGCTTCACCGCTCGCGGCGTATTTGCCGACTCTACCTATCATGCTGCTTTGCACTTCCCAGCCATAGTATTCGTTGGGCCTGGCCGAAATCATCCCGGAGAAACCGGGTGACAGATGGTTGACGCCGTCCGTTCTGGACCTCGCCGCACCCAGCGAATAGCCGGCATAGTCTTCCAGCGCAACCGCGTTCAGCGTCATGCCAAGGCTGAAACAAGCCAGTATTAACCGCAGTAAATTTTTCATGATCACCTTCTTAACGATACAAACGAATGGACAGGGCCGGGTTGCGAACATCGCGGAGCTTGATTATATCCATGGCCCTGGCAATCGGGACCGCAATATTTTTGCCAAGGCCGCATCAGCCAGCGCTGCCGAACCCGACCGGGATTATTCCGGCTGCGGTCCCTGTGTCACCCGCACCATATCCTTGGGCCGCACCCATTTGACGAACGCGGATTGGACATCGCCGGCCTTCAGGCGGATATATTGCCGCGCCGCAATCGTCGGTTCATCGAGCGGCAGGTCGAGATCCCAGCGTCCGATCAGCCCGCGCGCGATGCTGCCGGTACTGCCCTCGGCGAGCGATATCTGGCGCAGCAGCATCGCCTTGGATCGCTGCAATTCGTCAGCCGTAACCGGGGATTTTTGCATATCCTCCAGTTCGCGGACGATGCTGGCGTGCACCCGGGATACGTTTTTCGGATCGCAGGCATATTCGACGAAATACAGGCCGCGGCTCTTGCCGAATTCGAATGACGAATCCACGGAATAGACCAGCCCGGCGTTCTTGCGCAGGTCGCGGCTGAGACGGGTTGAGTAGAATCCGCCGCCCAGCACGTTGTTGCCCAGTCGCAGCGCATAAACATCGGGACTCGAGCGGGTCACACCGACGGTTTCGCCCAGCGTCACTTCGTCCTGGATGCGGCTTGAGTCCGGCACGGTGGTCGTGCTCGGCTGGTTCGGCGGCACCGGCGGGAGCACCGTGTCGGGTTTGGCACCGGTCGCGCGCCAGGCGCCGAAGTACTTCTCGATGACCGTTCTGGCCGTATCGGGGGTAACGTCGCCGACCACCACAATGACGGTCAGGTCGGGACGAAAGGCAAGGCGATAGTAGTCGCGCACCTGATCGAGCGTGAGCTTCGAGACGGTGGCCGGTACTGCATCACGCAGGGTAGGATCGCCCTTGGGAAACAGCGCCATGCGTAATGCCCTTCCGGAAAGGTAATCCGGGCTTTGCAGCCGTCCGGCGACCGTATCGGTGACCTGCTGCCTGACGATCTTGAACGCCGCTTTCGGCAGTGCCGGATCCAGCTCGTTGTCGGCCAGCAATGCGACGCCGCGCCCGAAATTTTCCTTCAGCACGCTTAATTGAAAGTCCGTTCCCGCCTGCTCGCTTGCGCCGATCTGATCGAGGGCGCGCTGAAAGGCCACGCGGTCGAGATGTTGGCTGCCGTAGGAAAAAAGTTGTCCAAGCACCGATGGCAAGCCTTCCTGTCCCTTGGGAACTTCGAGGTCGGCCCGGTTCCGGATATGGCCCGAGACGGTCACGGTGTTGCTGACATTTTCCGGTTGCACGATCAGGGTGATGCCGTTGGGCAATTGGCTGACCGTCGGATGTACCGAGGAAGGCGGTACGCTCAACCGTTCCAGCGCTGCACTGGCCCAGCCCGGCAGCGGTGTCGGCTTGGCCTGGCCGAGCGCGATGCTTTCCTGCCCGCCGAAACCGCTGGCTGAGACGGGTTTGCCGGATCCCCGGGGTGTCAGCACCGCGACGATGGCATGGTCGAGATCGAGATAGCGTCGCGCCACCCGGTTCACGTCTGCCGGGGTCACCTTTTCGATACGCGCGAGGTCTTCTTCAGGGGAATTCAGGCCATCCACCGCGACGGCTTCAGCCCAGACGGATGCCAGGCCCTGAATGGAATTCTTTTGGAATTCCGCGGCACTGCGTTCCTGCAATTTGGCGGCCGCAACCAGGTCGGCCGGCACGCCGTTTTTGGCGATTCCGGCGAGTATGGCACGCACTTCGCGTTCCAGCTTCGCCGCATCTCCGCCGGAGGGAAACGTCACCTCGGCCATGGCTATTCCGGCCCTGGGCAGCGGATCGAAGGAAAATCCCGCAGACAGCGCCTTGCCCTGGGGAACCAGGTCATACAGTGCGCCCCGTTCGCTGCTCAGCACATCGGAAAGAACCTCAAGCGCCGGGTAGTCCGGACTGTCCATGCCAGGCATGCGTATTGCAATCGCTTCCATGCCGAACGGCAGGTCGCTGTTGAGCGTGAATGACTCCGGCTTGACCGGCGAAAAGTGCATAGGCACGCGTGCCGGCAGCGTCCTGGCGGGGATGCCGCCAAACAGCTTACGGATCTTGACCAGTGTTGCGGCCGGATCGAGATCGCCCGCAACCACCAGAATTGCATTGTTGGGCGCGTACCATTTGTCGTGGAACGACTTCAGCATCGCGGCAGTGGTCTTGTCGAACGAGGGTTTTGTGCCCAGGCCGTCATGAGCGTAGCTCGATCCGGCGAACATCGCGGCACGCAGCCTGGTGAACAGGATGTATTCCGGGTTGGACAAATCCTGTGCCACCTCCTGCTCGATGGCACCGCGCTCCTGGTCCCAGTCCTTCCGGGTATCCAGCACGCCGCGCATGCGCAGCGACTCCACGTGCAGGGCGACGTCAAGATCCTCGGAGGGCACCGTATAGTAGTACTGCGTGACCGTCTGGCCGGTTTGCGCATTGAAGCTTCCGCCCATCAGGCTGCCGATGTTGGCCAACTGGTCGGCGGACAGGCCGGGACTGCCGCGAAACATCATGTGTTCCTGGGCATGGGCCGTGCCGGGAAATCCCGGCGGGGTTTCGTCGGCGCCGACCCGGTAGCTGATCGAGGTCGACACGACCGGAGCCAGCGTGTTGCGGACCAGGATAACGCGCAGCCCGTTAGCCAGGGTCGCGCGAACCACATTGCCCGAACCCGGCGAGGCAACCGCCAACGCATCCGGAGCAGCCCATCCCATGAACAGGCTGCAAAGCAAAACGAAGGCCACTCGACGGATGCTCCGTGTAATGGCCGTGTGATGGACGGTGTTATGCATGGATGTTTCCATATTCCTCTTCTCTATAGCTTTTGAATTGACAATTTAACTACCACCCGCCAACTGCTTGATGACAGACCGGGGAGCCGTTGGTATTTGACCCGTATGTATTTGATAACCGTAACAACCCGCCAGCTTGGTTGCTTTTATCACCGCGTAGTTCAATCAATTCATCACGGACTATCAAGCCGCGGTCGATTTCCGTTGTGGGAATAGGCAAGCACCGCTATTTTTCATTACCCCGAATGTTAGCCCATAACCATGAAGTCGTTGCTGCAATTCAGGCGCAGGTCAACGCGCGTATCCGCCGGATTGCGCATGTCCGTTAGTGCACCGCGGCTGAGCCAGTACATTCGGGATGGCGAATCGACCCGGGCCCGGCAATCAATACATGCGGTGCCGGAACAGCCATCCGGCGATGCCGAGCGCGACCATGCCGATCAGCGCCATCGGCCAGAGCTGCGGGATCAGCAGATGGAATGGCGTTCCTTCCAGGAACACGCCGCGCAGCACCACCAGAAAATAGCGCAGCGGGTCGAGCAGTGTGATGTCCTGCACCAGTTGCGGCATGTTGCGGATCGGCGTGGCGAAACCGGACAGGATGATTGCCGGCACCATGAAGATGAACGCGCCCAGCAAACCCTGCTGCTGGGTGGTCGCGAACGAAGAGATCATCAATCCCACACCGACGCCCGACAGCAGGAACAGCACGATCCCGGTATACAGCGTAAACAGGCTGCCGAGCAGCGGCACCTTGAACCAGAATACCGCAGCCAGCACGATCACGCTGGCTTCCGCCAGGCCTATGATGAAACCGGGCAGGGTTTTTCCGATCAGAATTTCCGCGGGGCGCAGCGGCGTGACCAGCAGCTGGTCAAAGGTGCCCTGCTCGCGTTCGCGGGCAACGGAAAGCGCGGTGACCAGCATCGTGACCAGCAGTGTCAGTATCCCGACGATACCGGGCACGAAGAACCAGCGGCTCTCCAGATTAGGGTTGAACCACGCGCGGGTCTCGATGTGTGCCGGTGGTTGGTTGCCACCGTGGTCTGCGGCCCAATCCAGGTTGAAGCGGTTGACGATGACGCTCGCGTCGTTGATCGCCAGCATCGCGGTATTCGAATTGCGGCCATCGACGATCACCTGCAACCCGGCCTGCCGTCCGCTGAGCAGGTCCGCGCTGAAATGCGGGCCGACATGCACCACCATCAATACTTTTTTGTCATCGACGAGGGGCGCGATCTCGCCCTCATGGGTGACCTGCGCAACCCGGCTGAAACTGGGCGAGCCTTCGATGTCTGCCAGCAACTGGCGTGAAGCCGCGCCGCTGTCTTCGTTGTATACCGCGTATGGCACGCTTTTCAGGTCAAAAGTGGCGGCGTAGCCGAACACCATCAACTGGATCAGCGGCGGGCCGATCAGCACGATGCGGCTGCGCTTGTCCTTCAACAGCGCGAGAAATTCCTTGATTACCAGAGCGAGGATACGAGCCAGCATGATTACTCCAGTCGCTTGCGCGAATTGCGCCAGGTCAGGCCGAGAAACACCGAGGCGAGAATAACCAGCCCGAGCACGTTCGGCAAAATGACACTCCACACATTTCCGGCGAGAAATACCGTCTGCAAGATCGCGACATAGTAGCGCGCGGCAATCAGGTGGGTGATGACCTGCACCACGCCGGGCATGCTGCCGATATCGAAGATGAAACCGGAGAGTATGAAGGCGGGCAGAAAGGTGACGATAATAGCCAGCATGCCGGCGACAAACTGGCTGCGCGCCACGGTGGAGATCAGCAACCCCATGCCCAGTGCCGTGATGAGGAACAGCGCGGATGTTGCGAACAGCACCCACAACGAGCCGCGCAACGGCACTTCGAACAGGAACAGCGCCATGCCCACAGACAGTACCAGCCCGCCCATGCCGAGGATGAAATAGGGAATCAGCTTGCCGAGGATCACTTCGCGCATCGACAGCGGCGTAACCAGCAGGGCCTCCATCGTGCCGCGCTCCCATTCCCGCGCCATCACCATCGCGGTCAACAGGGCGCCGATCAGCGTCATGATGATGGCGACCAGCCCGGGCACCAGAAAGTCGCGGCTGCGCAGCTCGCTGTTGAACCACACGCGCTGCTCCATTTGCACCGGCACATCCAGCCGCACTCCGCGCTGCTGTGCGTAGTGTTCCAGCCACTTGCCCCACGCTCCCTGCACATAACCGGAAATGATGCGCGCCGTGTTCGCATCCACGCCGTTGACGATCAACTGGATAGGCGCGCCATCGGCCAGGCCCAGTTGCCGCGCGAAATCCTGGCGCAACACCACGATGGCACCGACCCGGCCGGCCTTCATCGCCTGTTCGGCATCGCGCGTGTTCTGGTACACCACCGGTTCAAAATAAAGCGACTGGTGGAACGCGGCAGCGAAGTCAGCCGTGTCCGCGCCGGGTTGTTCCACCACCAGCGCCACCGGGATATGTTCGGAATCGAGCGACACCCCGTAACCGAACAGAAGCAACAGGAATACCGGCATCAGGAAGGCGATTGCAATGCTGCTGGGGTCGCGCATGATCTGCAGGAACTCCTTGCGGATCAGGCCGCGCAGTCTCATTCGACTCGAGCCATGGAGCATGCTTCCAGCGCGGCTATCGTCGTTCATGCAGTCGCTCCCTGCCGCTGGTGCGCCTGGATCAATGCAACAAATGCATCTTCCATGGTCGGCCCGGATATCTGACCGGCTTGCATCTGGCCGGTGCGCGCCTGCTCCTTGATACTGCCCGGCGTGCCCATGGTCAGGATCTCGCCAGCCGCCATGATGGCGAGCCGGTCGCAGTATTCCGCCTCTTCCATGAAGTGTGTGGTGACCATGATGGTCACGCCCTGACTGGCCAGCAGATTGATGCGCGACCAGAATTCGCGCCGTGCCAGCGGGTCGACGCCGGAGGTGGGCTCGTCCAGAAACAGAATCTCCGGCTCGTGCATCAGCGCGCAGGCCAGCGCCAGGCGCTGCTTGTAACCGAGCGAAAGATCGCCGCTGGTGAACTCGGCGATGTCCCTCAACTCGAATTCGTCCAGTGCCCAGTTGATGCGGCTCGTTCCCAGCTTGCCGGACAATCCGTACACGCTGCCGAAGAAACGCAGGTTCTCCGCCACGCTGAGATTGCCATACAGGGAAAATTTCTGCGACATGTAGCCGATGCGGGCGCGCGCAGCCGCAGCAGCATGGCGCAGATCGGCCCCGGCCACGCGCAACGTGCCCCCGCTGGGCGGCAACAATCCGCACAGCATGCGGAAGGTCGTGGATTTGCCGGCGCCATTCGCGCCCAGCAAACCGAACACCTCGCCCTGCGCCACCGAGAAGGTGACGTTATTCACCGCATAAAAATCCCCGAAGCGGCGTTGCAGATCGTGGACTTCGATGACCGGCTTGCCTGTTTCAAATCGTTTTCCCTTGCCACTTTCAGCGGCGAAGGACGAATCGTCCCGGTCCGCCACGGACGAGCCGGAAACTTCCGCGCTGCCGGATTTCGCCTTGAGCAAATCGACGAAGCGGTCCTCGAAGCGCGGCGCGACCGCCTGAATCGCGATGCCGCTCACACCGGGCAACAGAACCTGGGGATCGGGAGGCGCCATATCCTGCATCACCACACGGATGTGATCGCCCTGGATCAGGCTGTCCAGCACGCCCGGCGCATGTGCGATGCGCTGTTGCAGCACGCGCTTTTCGATGTCCGGTGCAGATATTTCATAGCTACGGCCGCGCATGGTGTCGCGCAATTCGTCGGGCGGCCCCTGCGCCAGCAAGCGGCCGTCATGCAGCAGCACGACTTCATCGCAGCGCTCCGCTTCGTCCAGGTAGGCGGTGCTGAGCAACACGCTGGTCCCCTGCCCGCGCACCAGGCGGTATACGATGTCCCACAATTCGCGCCTGGATAACGGATCCACGCCGACCGTCGGTTCGTCGAGCAGCAGCAGCGACGGCTGCCGCACCAGTGCACAGGCCAGGCCCAGTTTCTGTTTCATCCCCCCGGAAAGCTGTCCCGCCAGGCGTTTGGTGAATTGTTCAAGTCCGGCCATGTGCATCAGTTCGGCATAGCGCGCCGCACGCGCCGCTTCGGGCACGCCCTGCAGGTCGGCGTAGAGGTCGAGGTTTTCCTGCACGGTCAGGTCTTCATACAGGCCGAAGCGCT
>Ga0307377_10000487_pt1 | contig 52911 bp, 84 predicted proteins | sample TR3MG_FD_202535 | JGI IMG/M metagenome (GOLD analysis project Ga0307377, IMG submission 202535) | Soil microbial communities from Risofladan, Vaasa, Finland - TR-3 | ecosystem: Environmental > Terrestrial > Soil > Coastal area > Acid sulfate soil | place: Finland: Risofladan, Vaasa | collected... | reverse complement strand
AGTGCTTTCGTAAGTTAATACGCTGTCGCCTTGAAAACTTAAACTTTCATTAACTAAAGTATCTACTGCTGAAGTTACACCATGCCCAACAATCACGCCCCAACCTTCATACCGTAATGTAGGAGAGGTAACATTATCAACATATAATTTAATAATCAACAATGTGCCTATCCAATCCAATGGTACTTCGGTTATCCAGTGCTTTTCTGCACTCCCAGTCCAGCCTTTCAGTCCTGCTATATAGGTTCTGACTCCTGCATCGCTATAGTCGGTAGTTTCAAGTGCATCGCCTACTTTATTAAAGCTCCAGTTAAAGAATCCAGCAACCTGACCAACTTCTGAATACGAGTGGCAAGTCCAAGTAACTGTATTATCTACAGTTTCTCCACCAACAACAGTTCCCCATTCAGCTGGTTCGGTTTCACCTGTCGTACCTGCTCCACCCTCTGCAACCTCATAGTAATAATCATTCGGAGTGGTTGGTAATATCCTATCACCTACATTTTTTTCCGTACTAAGTGTCCAGGTTATAGCATCTTTGTGGGCATACACTCCAACATTCCAATATTTATAGGTTACATATACGGTATCATCTTCGCCACCAGTTACATGTAATTCACCTTGAACCGTGCAATACCAAGACTTTGTTATTGGAATAGCCCCTGCGCCATCAGAAGTTACTTTACTAACTAATACATTTGTCTTGGTTAATGATATTACACCACCACTTAAAGTTCTACTTTCATTAGCAATATCTATACCGTCACCATAAGCAGCATAAATTGCACCTACTTTTCCAGCTTTTTCAGCCATTTATCTCACCTTCTTTCATTCTCTTAATTTATTTTTATGGATGAGTCAAGATACAAGTACCACTTCCTTGAAAACTAACTGACATTGTTACTAAACCTTCAACTGGAGAAGCTACACTAATTCCAGTAACTATTGCGAATGCTCCAGTATATTTGGTTGTAGTTGCTACAATAGTAAATACTAAGTTTGTAATCAAAGCTCCAACATCTAAAGCATGGTTGTCCACATCCCAGTTTACTTCACAACTACCAGTCCAGCCTTTCAGTCCTGCTATATAGGTTCTGACTCCTGCATCCTCATAATCAGTTGTCTCTAAAGCATCACCCACTAAGTTTAAATTCCAAGATTTAACGCCTGCAACTAAATCATCGCAAGTTATACTTCCGCCATATCCCGCTACTTCTGCCATTATTAATCACCCCTTTCTTATTTATTTTTACTATTTCTGAATCTCAAGCCTAAATTGTAAAAAATAATTCCAGATATCATTATCCCTTGTCAAATTATCTAATTCCCTTTTCATATATATCGAGTTCCAACCATCTACATTTAAATTGCACCAATCATATAGCGCCGTCAGTTTAGCGTATATATCGTTAATCTTAGTCGAACTACTGCTATTATCATAAATATTGAATTGTATTAGCACATTTTCCATATCCTCACTAAAAGTATAACCAGGCACGCCACTAATTTTGTGATAAACGATATATGGGTATGCTGTCCCCTGAGGAGCCTCGCTAAAATACATTCCAGTTACTGCACCTTTTAGGGCTGTGCCATTAGCGATATTAAATTTATCCCAGATACCTTCAAATAATACTTGCATAAATACCTCTAAATAATTTTCTTAAATAATTCTAATATTTTCTTTTCATTCTTGTGAAGTGCAGGTCGCAAATAGGGATAAGGTTTTTGGTTATATTTCCTACCAAGCGAATCAACATCTACAAATCCTAATTCGATTCTGCGTGCATATTCCACATTGCTTCCTATCCTACCAGTTAATTTTTCTGTAGGTTGACTTACTCCATCTTCAGATTTTGCAGGAGGTTCTACTTTACCTCTTGACATCCCGCTACCAGTCCAATTACTTGATATAGATGATCTTAAACGTCCAGTATCTACGTGGGGAGTCTGTAATATTTTTGCATCACGTTCTATCATAAAACAACCTTTTTTAATTGCATCTATTGCCCCTTTTTCTACTGCGTCAATTACTTTTTTATCATACCATTTAAGATTAATAACCATCATATTTCCTCTTTCAAAGTTATTCGTAATCTCTGCTTTTGGTTCGCTCCCATATCATTAATATATATAATCTTATATCCTGTCATGCCTTTGACAAAGATATCTTTTTCAGTGATTGTTTCCCCGATAGGATAATCTATGTAAAAATGGAAATCCGCAATCACTGTAAGTTTGTCTGCACTCAACCGCTCATCCCCTTTGATAGTAGAGAGGACGCCTGTGATCTTGCGCAAGCCAGCCCAAGCTTCAGTATATCCACCAAGCCCATCACTAACTGAAGTTTTCCTTCGTAATTCCATAATCACTTTTTTGCCGATCATACAATGAATACCTTCCTATATTTTTCTAATATCGCCTTTGCCTCTTTCGGAATATCTCCATCTTCACAAGTTACATTTACATCTCCTACGCTATATTGTCTAACTCCGAAAATTTCTTCTTGCCGTTTCTGATACATATATTTAACTATAATCTTTATTGCCATCTGTAAATCTTTAGGCATATTACTTGCACTATACCCTGCATAATATGTAAATCTTACATTGCCATAACCACAACGAAAGCCTGAAGGATAACCTATATTGTCATTGAAAATTATATAATTATCACCATCAATTTTACTTTCACCAACCCAAAGTTCCCGGAAGTGTGATAATGTTACATCGTCATCATCTGTATCAGATGTGATACTATCATCGAAAGTTAAAGCCAGAGCAGCCACCCCGCCTGTCGCTATAGTAAGTAAGCCGCTATTACTGTCGCTGTATTGCACTAACACCTTATCAGCCGCTACAAAGCCATCAGTTACAAAGCTACCACCGTCAGCCCTTGTTACTGTTTTAGCTGTGCTATCCCATACAAGGTCGTCAAGATTAACCGCTAATACAGGGTATTGATTAAAATAGATTATCTGCTCGCCAATGCCATCGTGCCTTTCCTTCACATAGAGAGCCGCCTCAAATTTTCTATTGCAATGATTCTCCACCCAGTCCTCAACTCCATTATGGATTGTGGTAATTATGGCTGATTCCTCATCGGTATTTGCATTACAAAAACCTAATACATTTTCAATATCTACTATCATATAATCACCCCCTTAATACGTTGGTATTACATCAAAAGTCATTTTCTTTTTATGCCCAGTCCATTCCCATAAAGCTATTAATTTAGTTGTTTCATTAACTGTATCGACTAACCAATCAAAATAATATTGAGCAGTAGTACCGGCTGTTAATGAAGGCACGGTTGCTGCTAATACTACAGTCCCATCTAACTGAAGAACTGATACTTTTATACTTACAGGGGCTTCTTCTACACCTGCTAAATTTTTAATCGTTGCTTTTAAACGAATTGTATCGCCAATTATATAATTACTCATTAGTATCACCCCTCTATTGTCAAGATAGATTCATTTTTATATATTGATAAAGTCGATTCATTCTCAACTATTAATAAAACGCTTTCATTACAAGATATTGATAGAACTGAACCGTTTGCACTTATCGATAAGACAGAATTATTTGCAGTTATTGACAAAAAGCCCTGTAAAAACTCTACGAGTAAAGTGAATAAACCAGTTAAAGAACCAGTAAAACTTAATACGCCATGTAGTGCTATCTTTATTTTTCTTCCTACGTTCCCTGAAAAAGTGAGCGACCCCGATAATATCTTTTTAGTTAGTTTGTTAACATTACCAGTAAAGCCAAATGAGCCAGTCAATGAAATAAATTGTGTAAAGATATTTACTAAAGTTCCCGTTGCAGAAAATACGCCAGATAACATCTTCTTAGTTAATTTATTAATATTTCCACTAAATCCAAAGACACCTGCTAAAGATATCTTAATTGTTTTGAATAAACTTCCGTTTGAAACCAAAACACCGGTTAATATTTTTTTAGTTAATATACCTATACTTCCGGTAAACCCAAACGACCCTGTTATCACCTTAAACATTTTCTTAACCGTGCTAATTCCACCGGTAAAACTAAATGAGCCTGCTAAAAATATTTTAGATAATCTATTCAGATTGCCTGAAAAGTTAAATACACCAGATACGGTTTTCTTGATTAGTATGCCAATACTGCCCGAAAATCCGAAAGCACCAGCCAAGCTCTTAAACTGCTTTATAACAACAGACCCTACAAAATCAAAACTGCCCGATAATACTTTCTTTGTTATTCTATTCAGACTACCACTAAAATCAATTGACCCTGCAAGTGCTTTAAACTTCGTTAATATAGTAGATACGCCACCAGTAAAGCCAAACCCACCTGACAAAGATTTGTAGAATATTCCACCTAAAAGTTGTGAAGCTAAATCACCTACAAAACCAAAAGCTCCTGACAAACCTTTTTTGATTAATTTATTAACTGTCCCTGTAAACCCGAATACTCCTGATAATGACTTAAATATTTTTAATATACCAGACACGTCACCAGTAAAGCCGAAAATGCCTGACAAAGATATTAGTGTCTTTTTTAATAATTCTCCTGTAAAACTAAAAGCCCCCGATAGTGATTTCTTTATTGCCTTACCGACTGCACCAGTAAAATCAAAAGCACCTGAAAGAGATATTGATATCTTTTTAAGCACTCCACCCGTAAAGTCAAAAGTACCACTTACCGCTTTTTTTGTTAACCTGCCCAGACTGCCAGTAAAGTTAAACGAACCTGTTAAAGACTTAAACGCTTTCCAGACAGATGAAACCCCACCAGTTGCTCCGAATACACCTGATAAAATTATCTTTGGCAATTTTACGACTGAACCCGTTGCAGAAAATTCACCTGCTAAAGATTTATAAAAGATTGAGGCTGCTGTTTCCCCTGTGCCATAAATAGATATTTCAGCGTTATTGTTTACTGTAAATACTTGGTTTGTGCAAGGGATACGATCAGTATTTATGGCTAACCATACTCCAGTTCCTCCACTTCCGTCCGTTTCTATGCTTCCTTTACCGCCAGTCCAATATATTCCAAGGTAATCCCCTACTTCTACGTCAAGGTCAACGGTAAAAGTTCGTTTAGCCCCTGCAGTTATAGTTCCAGGAATAGCTTCCCAATCTCGTGTACTAAAATTAGTACCACTTACATTAAAAAAAGTAGCAACTTTAACAGTGGACATGTCTGTATAAGCCCAGATTTCAAAAGAAGTTATTTTTCCAGTTTCATTAGCAGGGTTTTCTATAGCTATAATTGTATGGTCGCCACCTTGTGAAGTACCTCTGTCTATGGCTCCACTTCCTATATCAATGACAGTTAAATTTAATCTATCTATTCTTTTTAAATTCTCTATTTTTTTATCAAGGAGCTTAAAATCAATCTTATGTTTCAATCCACAATGGGGACAAACCAATATATTGTTTTCATAGATATTGCCTTTAATTTCATATCCCTTATGACAACGACAACATCTTATTAAAGATGTGTCTATTGATGTTCCTATACTAATTTGACCCATTATTTACCTCAAGGGGCTATTCAATAAAAATAGCCCCTGTTATTTTTTTACGTTTCAGCATTGCAAGTTAATTGATATGTCCATTCAATCTGATTAGTGTCTACTACGTTAATGGCAGCAAATACACTTCTATCCATTAATATCCCATCAGCATCGATATTAAATACTCCGTGTTCTGTAATAGCTTTGGTTAAGTTATAAGTTGTAGTTGCGACAGACTTATAGATTTCGCCAGTTGCACCTTCAACTTGTGTACCTGTCGTTCTTGCACCACCCCAAGCGGTTTCCATTGCAGTATCAGTTTTGTTTTCTGCTGTAGTACCAATTCCGCTATCGTGAAATTTAAAGTCACCAAAAGCTGATACTTCTGCAACCAAGTTATCTACAAGATACTCAACAAAGGCTGTAGTTACTTTTTTACGGCAGATAACACCGAGATTTTCTCTTACGCCATTTCTGATTACTACGGCTGATAACTGGGATTCCATTTCTACAACCCCGATATCTTGTAACTCATACATCTTATGCCTTATCCACCTGCATACTTTTGAAAATAATTTATACATATTATCACCTCATTCTATTTATATTTTTTAGGGGAGCAGGTCGCCCCGCCCCCTATCGTTTAATTTTTAACTTCTATCCTGGAATACACGCACATAATCAACAAGCATAGTTCCTACTCCAGTATTATTAGCATCAGTTTTTGATACGTTGAAATAAGGTTGGACATCACCAACTGTCGCAAGTATTCCAAACATATTACCAGTTCCAACTAATACACCATCAACATAGAATTTAACTGCGGCTATATTGGTTGCATCAATTCTATAAATATGATAATCACCAGTCGCTATAACAATACCTGTATCATTCACATCATCATCGCCGCCAGCAACATCATTGTCAGTTTCCCATACCAAAATAGTATTCGCATCATGCTGAAGCCTGAACCAAGCATTACAATCGATATTATCAAGAACAGCATTATGTGTCCCTGCAAGTCCCCATACCATTTCCGTTGTACCCGCTACTCCCATAGTCGGTAATATAGAGATTCGCACTCTTGCCTCGAAAATAAGTCCTTGTTCCAGACTTAATGATTCCTGGTTATTCCAATCTAAAGCTGCAATCGAGGCTGCAGCAGCAGTAACTACAGATAATGAAGCAATCCCATTTATTCCGTCTGCTACCTTCGCTACTACACCATTTCCTAAAATCAATGTAGACCAGGGACTTCCAGCTTCTACTGTTCCTGTTGCAGGGAAGAGTACATCGCCCCCTAAAAAGTCATCATAAAAAACTACCGGAAACATCGGTACTAAAGACTCAGTTGTCGCCTTATCATAAACTACCGGGAATCCTGTACTAAACCAATTATATTTACCATAAGTCTTACTCATAATAATCATCTCCTTTCGCTTTTATTTAAAAAAGCAACCCTTTTAAGGTCAAAAGGTTATTTTTTTAACATTTTATTTATTGACTGCACCCCGCAGCATTTTGTCACGGGGTGCTTTGTCAATTTGCTTTACGTTTACTTTCTTTATCTTTGGCTTTATGTAGACCTCGCCAATATTCTGATTTATTAACGACATTCCTACAGCGTCGTTAACCTCGATAACCTCGTTTCGGTTATATTCTCGCCAGTCTACATATAGCCGTACTTGTAAAGACATAATAAACTCCTTCTAATTTTAGTCTATTGCGGTTGCTAAAATATCTTGCGGATATCTTGGCTCGCTTAGGATTGCAATAACACAACCTAATTGTGCAAGTGGAAGAGTTGTATCTACTAAAGTTAAAGCACAATGGTCAGCCCCTGCCAAAGCAGCAGCCACAACAGCAGCATCTACCTCGATTATAGCCATTCCACCTGCTATAGTGGAAATCATCGGAAATCCTAAAATACCTGCATCGGTTAAAGTAGTCGGCACATCTGAGCCTATCCCAGGAACTCCAGCAGCTGCTTGAGTTCTATATTTGAAAGTTATCGGGGTTGCACAAACTACATTATCAACTCCAGCAAATACCCTTACTGTTTGAATAGCAGCAGCAGCAGCTCCTGTTGCAACTATAAAGGTGCATTTCCTGTAATTCTCCATATTCACTATGTCAGAAACTATTCCAGCACCTGTAGTAAAAGTATCGGCTGCTGTCGGTATTATTGCATTAACTATTTTGTGTGTTTCACTAAATACGTTCATTATTAATCACTTCCTTTCGATAATATTTTTTTATCTTGCTGCCAAAGCAACATAGGGGCTTCTGGTAGTAACAGAATCTGCAGCTAATACTCCACTATTCCACAATGGCTGTCCGTCTATACGAAGTACAAATCTGAAAACCTGTTGGTCAGTCATAAAGGCTACATGGATAGAGCTTGCGGCTTGTATCCCGCCACTCTTTTCACCGAGAACATATTGACTCATATCAGCAAATACTATATCTCCGACATTACCGAGTGCAGCACATTGCTCAATAGGTTGAATCGGTCTGCCTAATAAAACTCCGTTAGGTGCTGAAACAAAGCCGCCAGAAGGTAAATATACTGGTAATCCACCCAATCCTGCAGGAATGTACATCTGCATTAATTGAGGTTCTACATCTTGGTTAATATACCATTTAGCTTTGTTTCTATTTGCAGCAGGCATTAAATTCCACATACCCAATATGTTTTCAGCCACTACTGTATCAGCAGGTTGTAAGGCTTCTGCAGCTCGGGTAACTAATCCGGGGCCATTTAAAATACCTAACGGCATTCCGGCACCAGTTCCATTTAATATAGAATCATCGATTCTCCATCCAAATTCTTGTGCAAATAATTTAGATACAACAGCTTCTAAAGCAGAAGTATCTTCAAGTAATTCATCTGTTGCATAATATGCACCGATATGCTTATTGAGTCCTAATATTATTTGTCTAAGTTTTGGATGAGTTGCTAATTTAGTTCCAGCTTCACATAACCAGTAAGTTAATAATCCGCCGCCTCTTGAACCGGTAACTCTTGAAGTTTCATCGACAGCATTCATTACTAACCTATTACTGGCCATAGGAATTTTCCAACAATCTTTAGTTAAAATACCAGTCTCATAAGTCTGCATTAATAATTGTTTTGAAAATTCTGGTACAACAAGAACACTTTTGTTACTCCTGATTTTATTCAGGGGATAGGATATTTCTACCTATCTCTCATACTCTCATATGAGGTCGGACTATATCTTTACAACTTGTATCTTCGGATATTGATATATTTTTTGATATTTACCTTGAAATGCTATACAACAAATTTTAGAACAAAAATGATGTATAGAATGTTTGAAAGAAGAAGGAGAAAGATAATATTTCTTTCCACAATTATCACAGTAAGTCAAAATTTGATGATTCATAGCTTCTCCTTTCTCTCTCTTCCTTTGCATTTCATAAATTTTACTTCTTTCAAGTTGTATCTTGCGTATAGTCTCTGAGGCGCCCCTTCGTTGGAGTGGTAAGCATTCTTCTATAATCTCCAATTCTCTATCTGTAAACGGATGATTACGTTTGCCTGGTATATAAGAGGCATTTCTGGATTTGCAATATTCTAAAATCAATTTACCTCTTTTTTTCTTATTCCCTGTTAATTGATTACCTATGGATTCTAAAAGTTTTATCATATTTATATATCTATGCACTTGAATAGTAAAAATTATCTTATCATATTTTCTAACTTTACCATCTTTATTATATTTACTATGGTCACTTGCTCTTACATAGGTAACAATTCCTAATTTTCTCATAATTATTTGTGTTTTTAAAATAATCTGTTCATCCGTATTACAAATATGCATCGCAGGTGTAACACTATTACTTGGGGTTTTAGTTCTCAATTCTTTACTAATAGAAAGTCCCAAGTAACCTTCACCATCAATGATACCTGCTAACCATCCTAATTCAATTTGGGTTGCCTGCTGATTGCCCATTGTTACATTCTTCATATTGTCACTCCCATAGGAGTAATGAAGATTTTAGGGGTTTCCAGCATATAGCAAGATTTAATGTGAGCATCTTTGTTGTACCCACCATCAGCACCAACACCCTCGTTCATTCCAAGTTGTTTTTCATAAACTAATCTTGGATCTAATTCATGTTTGGTTTCTGCTTTTGCCACAGCCTGTAATAATTCACCGAAAGATTTCCATTTCGGTTCTGGATTATTTTTATCCCCATCATCACCAGAGGGTCTCTTACTTGGATCAATTTTTGTTAATGCTTTTAATTTCTCATCTATTTCTGCCATAAGTTGTATATTATTTTCTTTTTGCGCTTCTTTAAATTTTTCCATTAGTTCTTTAATTGTTAACATTTTAAATCACTTCCTTTCTTTTTTTTATTTGACTCTGCCCGTAATATAACCTAATTTTTTATTAAGATGTTCCTTTATGCTTTTATTACTTTCTTCAAATGTTTTTTCAATAATTTCTTTTAATTTTGTTTCATCTATTCCTTTATCTACCATTACATCATCTATATCACTGACTTCTATATCGATTCCTGTATCGTCATCTTTAATATCTTTTGTATCCTCAATCTCCAAACTATCTTCTTCAATAGGTTCAGCAGAATCCAGTACATTTTGAATCTTAGCTTGAGCATCTTTTAAGTCTTGCTTATTCCTTTTGTTCAAGACTGCTCCAGCCTTCAATTCGAGTTCTTTGTTTTCGTTTTCTAATTTATCGACCTTTTCTTTTAATTCTTTATTTTCCTTAACAATCTCATATATCTCATTAGGATTAAAACTCTTATTTTGTTCTTCTTGTTCCTCTGATTTGGGAAATATCTTTTTTAATTCATTTTTACTTTCTTCGATATTGTCTTTATCTATAATCATAAATCTATAATCATTTTCATTATAATAATCTATCTTTTCTTCCCAAGTTTCTTTATGACCATATTCTTTCCTTAATTCTCCCATCCCATCAATTTCTACCCATAAACTATTACCATCACTATTAATTAAAACAAAATCACAAGTCCAATATCGTTCTTTACAAACTCTTACCTGAATATTATGCTTTATTCCTTCCTTATATAACCAATCATCGAATATTCCTTCAAATTTACTCTGAACGATATGCCCATCATTACATTCTGTCTGATATCCACCAAATCTATTTAATCTACCATTTTCAAGAGCTTCTAATTGAGCTTCACTCAATTGATTATCTTTATTAAGATTTTTTATAAATTCCCTATTTCCTTTATAAAAACATTCTCTTGAACAATATATCCGTGGACGATTGGGATTATAATTAAATTCCTTATTACATATAAGGCAAATTCCTATTTCTTTTTCAATTTCCATAGATTCATTGTGGCATTTTTTAGAACAATACTTTTGATTATTCCCCTTTCTATAAACTTCAAAAATTTCTCCGCATTGTTCGCAAATTCTTTTTTCTTTTCCACCTTTATATTGAGGATGATTCTCACCGCTATTTAATTGAGATAAATATTTATATCCACATTTAGTTGAACAAGTTTTCCTATTAGCGCTTGGAGAATCCATAAAATATTTACCACAAATAACACATTGATAGATTATACTTTTACCATGTTTTCGCACCCATTCTTGTGCAGAAGATAGAGTCCATCCTTTACCTTTATCAAAAATATATTTCTGCACATGGGTTGAGCCTTGTGGATCTGATTTGAGTTTTCCAATTACTGCCTTAATTCCTTTCTTGGCATCTATGTCAATCGTTCTAAATGAATCTTTTACGAAATCTGCTGCTGACCTTACCGGGATATGGATAAACTCGTCAGTTTCTTCGGGCTTTAGAATTATTTCTTTTTCATCTTCTTCAATCTCGATAAACCCGGCTTCTTTTAATGTATCAATATTGATACCCTTTGCTACCATATTGGTTAAGGCTTCAGGATTTGAAGGCACTGCACAAGCCGAAAATTCTAATAGTTCCCATGATTTAATTCTCCTACCTCCTCGTCTTATGCTATCTTCTCCACCTTTGCCCCCATTATCCTCATCAACAATATCCTCAGTCTTAATAGGTATAAATCCGATACTCCAGGCTCGCATAAATTTACCTTTATATAATCTATGAACTATATCAGCTAAAGGATAATCGCCTTCTGGTGGAAATATTACCTTTGCTTTAATATCATCATCAGTCTTGACTAAATTTTCAGCTTTACCAATAGGCAATCCTCTATAATCATGAGCCATAAGCACGACAGGATTTTTGCGATAATTAGTCAGCTTTGCTCCTTTGGCTTCTACAATATCGCCATCCCTGTCTACTGCAGTCGTAGTAATAGTTACCTCAAAGGCTCTTTCGCCTTCAACTTCTTTTGTTTCTGCATCATAAGTCTTTATCATTATTTCTTCTGGCATATTTATCACCTCACTTTCAAAAATATTTGTTTATTTGGAACTCCACTTCCACCTTGAGGTGGATTATTATTATCTAACAATGTAACATCCCATTTTATTCCTGTGCAATAACCTCCACACCCAAAACGACCTTCTGCAATATAATATTGATCTCCGAAATCACATTTATCAGACAATTTACAATGATTCCTATCCCAAAACATTGGTTTGAAATCTTTGCAATCTATCCCCGGTTTAGGTTTTTTCCCTTTATTTTTAAAAGCCATTTCATTTCTCCTTTCATAAAAAAAAGAGCCATCAAAGAAGTCTATTACAACTTCTTAAAATGGCTCTCAAGGGGCTCTCGGATTATTTAATTTTAATTAATTAATTTATTTTGGCATTGGTCTTGGTCTTACTTTTGGTCTTGATGTCATTGGTTTATTTCTTTTATATATATAATTATTATTTGGGAAAGTTATACCGACAAATATTATTATAAAAAGATATAATATTAATAAAAACATTATTCATTTCTCCTTATTCTAAATATGGCAATATTACACATCTGCAATTACAATGGAGGGGCGGCGAATCTACCCCACCACTAAAACTATCATGTAGTTTAACTACTTCTTTATGCATTGCCGAACATTCATCACAAGTCCGTTCATCAGCAGCACAATACCATTCCTTTTTCTCTATTACTCCCGACTGGTCATAAGCCTGTAATGCTCCCTGATTACTGGCTGCAATAGTCTCAGTTCTGGCTATTTTAATAGCTCTTGAACCTTTTGCCTCATCATAAACAGCACTTACCCTGCTGGCAAGTTTAGGAATGCTTTCCCCTGCTTCAATCCCTTCAGCTAAAGTCTTTCTCAACTTATCTTTTGTGGTATCTAATATATCTTTAATTAAATTCCCGCATCTCTTTTTAATCCATTTTACCACATTGGGATTAGTAACGTCAAAACTTATCTCTACGCCCAATTCAGCCATAGCGGCAGTTCCATTTATCTCAACAGTTTCGGTTATTCTCGGTAAGGTAAATTCGGTAAATTTCATTATCTCTCGCTCATCATGGGTAATCCTTAATACGTCATCAATATCTTTTGTGATTGCTTTACCTTTCCGTAAAGCTCGCAATGCTCTTAATTCCTGTTCTTGAAATAGTTTAATTATTCCTCTCTTAAAATTATTTTCAAGTGGGGTAACTCGCTTAATAAAAACTTCCCAGTATTTGTCTTTATACTCCTGAGGTAGTTCTTTCTTAATAATAGCTTTTGCTGATTCTTCTTCTCCATTGCCACCATTACCAGATAACGGCATAATATTAAATGGCACGAGTGGGACTGTACCCCAGGGGACCTCATCACGCCCATCTTCTACCCTTGCCTCATTAGGAGTAATTACAAAAGTCTTTAAATCAATTTCTCTTTTCTTTAATAAAAATGCCTCATCAACCGGAACAGGATTATCAAACTCACAATGCAGGCCATCCTCTTTATAAAGCGGTATTAAAAAAGTATTGAATATTTCGGCAATCCTGATAAGTCTTGGTAGAATACATTCCCTATTCCATGCTGTATCTAAGGCCTGCATATTAGCTAAATTAGTCTGCTCCGGATGGGACAGCTTCTGCGGTGGGGTATGATAAGCACTTGCTAACTGTCTCATAGTCCATTCGGCTAATAACATAAATTCCATATCCTTGTTAGACATACCAATAGTTTTAAGTTTCAAACCACCCACTAAAACCCCCGTTTTATTTACATTTTCTATCCCACCATAAGTCTGCTCAAATAAGGTCAAAATCTTTTTGGCTTGTTCGGGTTCTAAGTTCGCATCTGTTTCCAAAATTTGTTTTAGGTGGGCTCCATTTTTAAATACATTTAGCTGATAAATCATATTATATTTATCGGTATCGTAAGCATAGGCCTTCCTCTGGACTGGAGAAGCCCCTCTATATGGGTCAGTAGGACTGGGATATCTGAAATATAAAATATCTTCTCTGGGATAAGTAATTTCTCTCGTCCCTTCTAAGTATTTATAATTTTCAATAATTCCTTTATTTACTTTCGGAGTCATCTTTTCGGGACTCCTAAAAAATAATTCTCTCGGTATGCCTAACCTGTCTTTAAGCATTAATATGTAACATTCGCCGGTTAGATCTTGATAAATAGAAATAAATTCCTTGCCCATAAACTTAGTAGTATCGGGATTAAAATGATTTAAGAGGTCATAGAAGGGATGTTCGTCAATCAACTCATCATCCTTGTTATATAATTTTAAGGGAATTGAGGCTATTCTTTCGGCAATTAAGGATACACAATCACCCACCCAACCCTGATAAGCCTTAATCTGCTCCGATGTATTCCTGAAAGTATTTTCAGAATATAAAGAAGTAGACTCATTAGGCCAGTATCGGGAATCATTAATTCTTGAAATCTCGCTTGATTTAGTTAAATTTACATCAAAATTTAATCTTCGTTTAGCAAATTGAATATCTACTTTTATGGTATCACCACCCCCTTTGTATATATAACAAAAAAAAGCCAAAAACAAAATCGGTTAAGATTTCACTTTTGGCTTTCTGGAAGCTCTCAGATTATTCTTTTTAAATATTTTAACAAACTAATTTGTTTTTGTCAAATATCATTTTGAGACATAAAAATTAGGTTCTTGTACTTCTTCTAACATCAATTCAGTTATCAGCCAAACTAAAGCGTCAAGCCTATCTGGTGATTTATCCCCTGGCACCCACTCGCAAAGCTGATCTTCTAAGTCTGGAAAGTTTCCCACATGATGGATTTTCCCTTGTTCATATAGGGCACTTACTGGCTCAGCTCTTATATATTTTCCCCTACTGGCCCGGACTGCCTTAAATGATACATTTTTGTCTATGGTATGAATTACATATTCCACCATATCGCCACCATTATTGACTTCTCCTATTATCCGGTCAGCATTAAATTTATGATATTCGCTTATTGCAGCATTGCCCCATTTATCTGGACTCCCTTTGATCGTGCCATCGCTTAATATCCAACCATGATTATCTTTGCATATACCACCAACTACTATCCCAGTTTCAGAAGACATTTCATTGTCAGTAGCTTCTGGATCAACTGCTACAACTATCCTGACTAAATCAGGATGTTTGTTTCTCCTGTTATCTTCAATAATCTTCCTGGTCCACAAGGCATCGGGATTATCCTCTAAGAACTGGCCATGAATCTCCTGCCTTCCCAGTCTTGTACCTTCATATTTTTTAATGATATAATCAAAATATCTCTGGGGCAAATTGTCTTTATTTTCGTAAGTGCTGCCGGGGACATCTACGGTATCAGGATCATCTTTTAATTCTTTGAGAATGGGGATAGGCCGGGGGGTAGTGGTAATCAAAATTCTTATATCCTCTCTATTCCTTAAACCAAATTGAAGGTTATCCCATACCGCCTGGGGGTATTTGAATTTAGCCAACTCATCAATCCAGGCAATATCATGAGAAGGACCTCTCACTTGATCCGGTTCATCTCCTGAATAGATAGTTCCCACGCAACCATTGGGCCAAACTACTCTTCTTTTTGAAGGTTCATATTTAGGCATAAAACCAGGTCTTGAGATTTTTAATATAGAAGCAGGGCCTAACTCTACCATCGTATCTCTGGCATCTGCTTTGGTCTCGGCAATTAATGCTATATGTTCAGCCCCCTTCCTGGCCTGATCTATAACATATTCCGAACCTGTCCGGGTCTTTCCCCAGCCCCTCCCGGTCCTGATCAGCCAGGTCAGCCAATTTCCGGGTGGTGGTAATTGTTTCGGCCTGGCCCATACTTCCCAGTCATATAAAATATCTTCGGCTTCTTCTTCAGTCAGGCTGTTTAGTAGTTTGTCCCTTTCCTCTTTTGGCAATGAGGCTATCGAATCTTTCAACGAGTTTCTTTTTGGCATTGATAATTTTTAATTCTCCTTCAACTTTTATATCATGTTTTTCAGAGGGATATATCCCCATTAGTTTGGCTTCATCCTTAATAATCTCTAAACAAATATTCCATTGTTTCTTATTATATGCTTGTTTATATATGTCTGCTCTCTTAGCTAAATGATAATCTAAATTCCTTTTTCTTTTTTTCTCAAAATCTTTATGCCATAAATCATAACAACGCCTTATATAAGTTCTTGTTTGTCTATCTGATATACCCCACTTTTCGGAAGCTTTTTGAAGAATTTCTGGAGTAGTTAATTCATTCATTAACATTTTTGATATCTCTAATATTCGCTCATTAATTTCTTTCTTACTTGACATAAATCATCCCTCAATTTTATTTATTGTTATATTTACCAATTCATCTGGTTTATGTAATCTATTTATTTTATCAATAATATCATCATCAGCTTGAAACTGTAGAGTTAATCTACATTCTTTATCAAGCGAAACTAAAGACTTTTGTTCCATCTTTTTAATTAATGCTAAAAAAGATATTTTCATACAGCACCTTCCTAAACAAAATAGCCAGACTAAAAAGCAATTTCTGCTTTCAAGACTGGCTATCAAGTAGCTCTCGGATTATTTAATTCTTCAATCCTTTCTTTCTTTACTCTATTCCATTCCCCAGGGGTCCCTACAAAAATAAATTCAAGACTTTCCTCCACTTTCATTTTGCAGGTAACTACATTCATGGTCCTACAGTCAGACCGGGGACAGATTATCTCTAATATCTTCGGCTTGCCGGTAGCAATGTCCATCCCCGGCAATCCATCAAAAAGCCTTTTACCACATTTCTTGCACCGTATCCTTATTCCTTTCATTTTATATCAACCGCCTTAATTAGTCAAAGAATTTTATTTCTTCTCTAACTTCTCTACTCTCTTTTGAAGCTCTCTCATTTCATTCCAGACATTAGTTTCAAATTCACCAAGATTATCGCTCAATAAATCTACCTTCGGTCTTGGATAATTGTGAAAATCATTTTTATATAAATTATTTACTTTCTCTCTATTGTTATTTATTTGTCTCCACATAATTTCATTATCCCTACGAACCAAATCTATTAATTCTAATCTTAATTTTTTAAACATATTATTCACCCCCTTTCATAATATTATTTTTATCAAGTCTTCCAAACAATCTATTAGATAATATTCCCCTTTTTGATATGTAATATTCCGTTCAAAATCTATCTGGTCAGGAGATTGTGTCCCGCCTGGTTTCTTTGCCTCAAGATATATAGTGCGCCCGTTTTTTATAGCTATAAAATCAGGTATGCCATCATAAGAACCGATACTCTGTAAATTATAAAACCAAAACCAACCTTTAATAGTCAGATAGTCCTTTATCTGTGCTTTAATATCATTTTCGCTTATCTTGAATTTAAATCTGAGTTTTCTTTTCATTTCGCCGCCTCGAATATCAAATATATAATCCCACTCAAACTTATAATTGCCAAGATAGCCCAGGTAATCCAATCATTATTTCGCCCTGCTCTCTTAACCGGATCGCTAAATCCTTTAATCTTTTCATAACCCACTTTTAATTTCATTCCTTCGCCTCCTTCAATGGTATTTTCTTCAAATGATATATCTCTTCTGATGTGCATTCATAAAAATATGAACCACGCTTCGCCTCCTTCGGGAAGTATTTTTGCTGTAAATCTTCCATTAAATATATTTGGTTAATAGCATTATAACCTCTTGCCTTTCCTTTAAATTCCTCCCACATCTGCCGATACTTCTCGCCTTGCTGGAGTAAGGTAATAACTTCTCTCGTACATTTTTGAGTTCTATCATTGTAAGACATTTGTTTCTCTACTTCCAACCATTCTATTGCTTCTTGTGTATTCATCTTCTTAACTTCCATCGCTTTTCACCTCCTTATATATTCATCAACCTTATCTAAAATCATATAAGCTATCTCGGAATTAGTGCCATCCGCCCATTCTTCATTTAAAATCTGTAATATATCTCGCCGTAAATCATCTCTACTTATAGTCATTTTTCGCCTCCTTCGGGAAGAATTTTTGCTCTAATTCTCTTATCTCTTCTCTTAATGTTTTACAATTACCTGTCCAACGTACAATTGTGTGACCATATTTACCCTTTACCTTCTTCACAATCGCCTCATACTTCTCGCCACGCTTGAGTAGGGCAATGATTTCGTCAATTCTTTTATTTACATCTCTTATACCTGGTGGGTTATAAAATTCTCTAGTGATAAGTTCTTTAAAAGATTTTAAGAAATTTATATAGTCAAACTTTATCGCTTCCTTAATTCCCATCGCTTTTTGCCTCCTTCTCATCTCTTTTTCTACCTTCTTCCATTTCTTTTAAAATCACTTTATATTCCTTTAGAATCTTTTTTACTTGTATGATTCGGTCTTTATATTCTGGTGCATACTCAGAAGTTAAACTTAGTTCAGGTCTATACATTTCAATACGACCACAAGCTCCTAAATCAAATTCTAAATGGCTAAGATATTTTTTCATTTCTCTAAGATGTTTTGTTACCATTAGTCTATTTCTTGTTGCTGTATCTATGTATTTTGAAATATCTTTAACTTCCATCGCTTTTAACCTCCTTCTCTTTTAAAAGCCAAATAACTTGGTTAAGACCATTAACGTTCCTATTCCATGATTTTCTTGACGATATATCATCCATCATTTTTTCAATATTGATAAAAGAATTCCTTAACTCTTCTAAAAACTCTATTGCTTCTTGCTTGTTCATTTAATCACTTTCCAATGCTATTAATTTTTAATCAGTTTTTTCGTTTAATCACTCTCTTCAAATATGGTAAAACAACCCTTTTTCATTTCATAACATTCCTTACAATCATTTTTATATACAATTTCAACAAGTTTAGTATTATAACCCCCACAACTTCCTCGAAAGATATTATTCATATAAAGGTTAATTTTCCCTGTTTTATAATCAGGAATAGAAATTAATCCCGACGTAAATCCAGTCTTGGAGACATCTTCAAGCTTTTCTATTGTCAGTGCTATATTGACATTTTGTATCTTCTGTGTTCTCTTCCAAAGTTTTTTATTTCTTGTAAATCCACACTGGATTACTCCTTCTAATGATAAATGTTCCATTATTGCAGAAATATTTTTAACGTGCTTCCCCATACAATCACCAGAAGCAAACCAGTATAAAAGTTTAGAACTAATTTGACTCAAATCTTCTATAATCTGATTGCAAATTAAAAATAGGGGCATTTTAGTTATAAATTCAAATACCTTTAATTTAGTTTCATAACCAACTATATTCTCATCTGTGGCATTCTTGAGAGCCACACACATTTTCAAACACTTCTTCGTAGCAAATTCACAAGTTCCACCTTTATCAATTTCCCCAACAGGGAAGAAAATTGCCGCAACTCCATACAACGGAACTAATATTTTCATATTCATCACCTCCTATCTTTTTAATACCTCCTGGACCAAATAATTATCGTGTACAGTCTCAACCACTTTGTAATATTTTATATATTTTTTATTTATCCTGGTATTCTCTTTTCTTTTGGCCAGTAATTCCGGACTTAATGTTTTCTCAAAGGCGATAAGTTTTTCTTCCTTCTCTGTTTTTTGATCCTTCGGAAGTTTAAAATATTTCCTTTTAACTTTTCTCTTTTCGCTCCACTTTCTTAATAAACTATATATGGTAGTAAAAGATACCCCATATTCCCGGGCAATCTTTGTTATCGGTATTTCTTGTTTGTCTTTCTGGATTATTGCCTCCCGGTTATCCATTAACATTTTGTGTAATTCATTTTTATTCATTTTCATACCTCCCTATTATATTTTTATAAAGGCCTTTTAACCTTCCTTTTTTAGGTTATATACTAACCATCCAGATGGATTATTAATGTTCTCCTTATATTTTAAATCCTCATAATATTTTTCTATTTTACTTGCTGGATATTTTTTAAATATTTCCTCTATAAAACTACCTTCAAAACAACCTGCCTCCAACATTTCTTTTTTTAATTTCTCTTTTTCTTCTAATGACTTATCCACAATTTCCACAATTTTAGATTCACACAACACATCTCCTTTTGTATTTGTGTTAGTATTAAGATTAGGATTAGGATTAGGATTAGGATGCGATAGACTACCCATAGCCGACCCATCTTTAGAAGTGTTATTATTATTAGGTTTTAAGATTAATGGGGTACCCATTTTTTCGGATGGGGTACCCATATTTTCGGATGGGGTACCCATATCCCATCCATTTTTTTCTTTATTCCATCTTAATCCCGCATTCCGCTTTCCATTACAAGATTGGCATAAAACCCTTAAATTATCTTCATCATTAGTTCCACCCTGAAAAACAGGAATAATATGATCTATTTCTAAATTATCTTTTGAACCACAAAAACAGCATTTATCATCATACTTCTTTAGTATTTTTTCTCTCAAATTTTTATGTACCTTCTTCCCTTTAAATTCTTTTTCGGTTGGTTCATAATCTAAAATATCTATGAAATCTATTAATGATTGTGGTACTTTTTTTAGTTCATAAGAAATACCAGCCCTTATTTTTGGATTATCCTGTTGATAACTTATAAATTTCTTTATAGCTATCCATCCATTTTCATATTTAATTTTATCGTCAGCTTCAAATCTTTCTAATATTTTTATTACCATATCTTTATCTATACCCGTATCAAAAGCAATTCTATTAATAGATATCTCGTAAATACCTATAATGTTTGTAAGCGTATTGGTTAATAGATACAGGAATAATAGTTTCTCAACTGGGTCTTTTTCGATTATATAGTTATCATCCCAAAACTTTGTATCTACATAACGCTTTTTGCTCATTTAAATTCCTCCATTTTATTATCCTACCTTTTCATTTTTTATCTCTGTTATAATAGGCCCAGTTGCAACCTTTCACAAATCCATTATCGCTTCCTACGATATATCCGAAAGTCATTCCTATTACAAAGCCCGCTCCAGCTCCCGCTATTAATCTTAATAATTCCCACATCTTAATCATCCCCCCTTTCATTTGTTTACCTCGATGGCCAATTTATAATACATAACCTTTTCATCACTTTTCTTTTTTTGTTTGTCGATATCAGAAATTATGTTTTTGAAATGGTTCTCTGCCGCCGCTAAATCTATTTTGGTTTCAGGGTGAATTTTGATTTCCCGGCCTTCCCTGATATCGTTTAATAAATCTGCCACTGCAAATAACTCTCTATAGGTCATATTCTCACCTCGTTTTCTTTGATCATTTATTTAATTTTCTCCATTGTCTTAATTGCTTCTGTTTTGCTCTTTTAAGTTCATATCTTTCAACTTTATCAATTTCATCTTTAATTTTTTCAAGTGGTACAAGATTTTTCATTTCACCATTAATATAATTTCTAATCGCTTCTTGCATTAGGCTTTTCTCCTTTCTTATATTTTTTTATTTTCGATTAAGGATAGTTTCAATATTCTCTAAAGTAGTTACTGTACTCCTTAAAGTGCTATTTAAATTTATTATTTCTTCTGCAATAATTTCGAGTGCCTTCGTTTTGCGGTATTCAATTTCATGCTCACTTATTTCTTTATATGTTTTATAGTCAATATTCTCATTTTTGATCTTCTCCAAATATTCTAAATTAGTCATCTTACATTCACCCCCCTTTTTATAGAAATACGTTAAATATTTATAGTATTTCCATAGTTTATTTATAGTTTATTTTATGCCTACAATTTAACTTCTCTTTTCTTCTCCACTCTCTTAATTTCTTTTCCCGGGCCTTTTTAATCTCTATCCTTCTGACCTGGTTAATCTCATCATCAATTAGATCAAAGGTCTGATTGATATGATCTTCACCTAATTCACCGTTAATATTTACAGACCTTTTTTTAATATAATGATTGATCGCCCTTTGCATATTTTTACCTCCTTTAAAATAATGTTTTTGATTGACATCTCAATCTATTAAATTTATGGTCTATCGAACTATATGACCTGTCCATCAGCCAAGCAATTTTTTGATAGTTCATATTTTTATAATTAATAATGATCCTTTGTACATCAAGATTAGTCCATTTCTTAAATCTGTTTTTTGGAAGTTCTTTATCCCTAATTCTTTTCGCTGATAGCCATTGAGGTTCATAGCCAAGTCCATATAATCCAATTTTTCTACTGTCGAACCTATTTTGATTATTTTTTAACCACTTACATAAATCATAATGTTTTATTAGCCAGAATCGTTTTTTAAAAAGCAATACTTTATTTTCCGCTTTTAAATTATGTTTTTTAATCCATCTTAAAACTGCATGTCTATCAACATTTAATAAAACAGCTACTTGATTTGCGGTCATATATTCATCTGCTCTTGTGATTGCTCCAAATTTCATTCTTTTTGCCTTTATATGAATCGCTATTTTAGTTCTCTTTAATTGAATAGAAAGATTGGTTAATGTACTTCTACCCCAATTTTCATTCAAATAATTTATCTCCGATTCAGACCATTTTTTACCTTGTCCCATGTTTTCTCCTCATCTATTAAAAAATTTCTTGCTGGACGTTAACTGTTTCATTCGTTGGGTCCTAAATTCCCCGGGAATGTGCATTCATATATTATATTTGATAATTTAATGTATAGTTTACCAGTATCAATTTTATCTAATATTATTTTCTGATGGCGGTTTACTTTCTCAACGTCTATAATAGATAAGCAAGTCATTAAAGCCCTTATCTCTTTTTTATATAAATCAATTTTCATCTTTCCTTCCAACCTCCTTATTATTTCTTCTTCTCATATATTCCAACAACTCCAAAAGTTTAATATCATTCTCTTTGGTAAATTTTCTTGACTCTTCTGCAGTTCTATGAAACATATTAGATCTTGGACACAAATTAGGAATAGAATCTATATCAAGTATTTTTCTTATCCCCCAACCAAGCCTAAACATCTCATAACAATAGGGGTAATCATCTCTACCAATAAATTCTAAATATTGGCATTCTCTACATTTTTTCATTTCTTATCCCCAAACAATTTTCTCTTAAGTTTTTCCAATAAAGTTAAAGCGCATTTTTGGTGATAAATCCTTCTTTCATACCAGACTATATCTTCTGTACTAAGGATCTTCTTCTTGCACCTGAAACACATCCAAGCGACCCCTTCTTGCAGTCTGTATTTTTTCATTTTATCTCCCCTTTAAAATTTACTTAAAACCGAATAGGCTATAATTAATATCAAAATATCAATCATAACCAAACCATAGCGAAAAGCTGTCAAAGCCTTTAATTATTAACTCGGCAAGGTTAAGTAGGTTTTTCATGGTCGGCCTCCTTGTAATCTTCAAGTGGACACCACTTAGGGATAGTAGAAACATCTTTAATATTCCTTAAATTCTTTTTATAACAGCAATAACATTTTTCAGATATAACCCATGCTTTGTCATTACACTGTAAACAACTTTCGATAATTGTTTTTTTTACTAACCACTTCTTCATTCCACATACCCCTCCGTTTCCATAATCTCATGTGCTTTCCTATCGCCGATAATCTCCCTTTTCTCATCATCGCTTAACTCGTCTTTGTCCTCTTCCCACCCGTCGCAGGTATGCCGCTTAGATACAGGTTGTCCAATGATACCGCAACAATATCTTTTAACATCAAAGAAACTATACAATACATAGTACTTACACGTTCCGCAGGTGTAGTCGTTCTCTTTGACTTCGATTGTCATTTCCTTTACCCCCTTAATTTATTTATAATTCCAGTTGATAATAACTTTCTTCTTTCCTAAATCTCTCATCTAATTTTTCTAATGTATAATCCATCCTAAATTGCCATTTACTTTGTTCTTGCATTTCAAGTAACTTTTTCCAATAATCTGGAAAATATAACCATAATGCTTTTAAATCTTTTAACGACTGCAATGGACAATTCCAGCAACTAACCCTATTGTACTTTTCGTATAATCCACCCCAGTCAAAACCTTTTTCTAAACAATATCTTAGAGCATCATCTTCAGTTACTTTCCAGTCTACCAGTGGGTAACAATAGCCGATTGTCTTTTTGATACGTTTGGCTTCATCATAACTAAAACCTATCCATTGCGTAAAAGGTTTATGTTGATTACAAAATTTATTTACCGCAGTTCTTTTTTCAGCAGTACACCACCTATTTCTAAAAGAAGAAAATCCCCACTTACCAAATAATTCTTCAAAACTTCTTTTAGGTTTTAATCTTATAATTTCCCTATCTATATATTTTTCCAATTTATCAATATGCTCAATCATCTCTGGAAAATCCCAACCTGTATCAAAAAATACAATATGGTCAACCTTGATTTTTTTCTCTATCATCATCAGCAACATTGCTGTGCTATCTTTACCACCTGAAAGGCTTATTATGTTATTCATAATCTCACTCCATATAAAATATAAAATATAATTGCATAAAGGGGAGTAGCCTTGATAGCACGCCCATTCCTACTCCCCCAGGCCTAAGAAGATAAAACATGGTCATCTTCCATTCTGCGGCCGTTTCTTGTTCACTTATTCATCCGGGTATGGCGCATCTTCATTCTTTACTTCTAATTTGCCAATCCTATCAGGTATATCCTCGTCAGCTATTTCCTGACCTTCTTCAATTTCCCGCTCTTCTTCAATCTTTGCCACATTTATTATTTTTTCTACTGCTTCCGGATCTTCTGTTAATAGTTTTTGTACATCTTCTATCGCGGTCCCCGGCTCAATTAGGTCACCCATACAGGCAAAACCCGCTATTTCTCTCCAGGTAGTGATTCCCGCTTCTTTTAAAGTTTCAAATATCTTATCTAATTTTTCTTTGTCTCCTTCGGTGGGTTGCTCCAGGGCTTTCATAAGCCGGGCATATACCTCTTTGTTGGTAGTCAATACCTTTTTGGCTATATGCTCGGTAAGGTGAGTTTTTATTATCCCCCGCTCTAAGGCAAAATTAACCAGTTTTTCAAAGGAATCGATCCCAACCTTTTGGGCTTTTTCTGATATGGCCAGTAAGATCTTATCTTCTTCTTCAACCTTTTTCTTATATATGGATTTGCTTTCCTGGTAAGATTTAAGTTTGCTCTTTCCTTCTTCTTGATCCTTTTTTAGCTGGGTTTCCCGAGCCCTTGATTCCTCAATCTCTTTTTTTAGATCCTGCTCTTTTGATTTTTCTTTTATTGGTTCTTTTGTTTCTTTTTGCTTTTCCTGATCCTTGGCCTCTTTCTCTTTCTCTTTTTTAACCTCTCCTTCAGTTTCAGGTTCAATAACTGCTCCTTTTGCTTTGCTGTCAAAGGCAGGGTTAATATCGTCCTCTGGTTTAGGTGATTCAATCTCGTATTGTCTGTTCTGTCCCCAAAATAATCTTTTGCCTTCCTGCAATTTAGCAAGATCATCTTCTGTAATATCCAGTTCTAATTGCAGGGTATAATGTATCTGTTTTTTCCCCTCGGCATGAGTTTCTTTTGGCACTCTCTTTAATTTAAAAGGCACAAAAGCTATATTGTCACCTAATAAGGCTCTGGCATAGTCAATCCCGCTATTAATATCAACAATGGAATGGTAGCTTGATAGGTCAATCTGATATACCCCACCAATCTTAATTCCCGGCATCATAAAAACTAAACTTGCCCTTTGTTTACATTTTCCTTCTTCGAGAAGTTCACAAGGGCATTCTCTCTCTTCCATTTCTTTTGTTTCTTCATTAAGTCTTAAGGCGGTTTCACCATCCCCTCGGCACTTCAAACCCATACTGCTTCCATACCATTTATAGCATTGCGGGAAGATTACTTCAGGGTCATTCATCGGGAATGATATATTCAGTTCTTTCGGTTCGTCTCCGTAAAACTTTTTTATCTCTGCCGGGCAAACAAAGTAATCGGTTTCTGAAGGATATTCCTTTCCGGTCTTTTGTGATACTTTCTTAATCCCTAACCTAATCTTACCTAATCTAGGTAATCTTCTAATTGCAGACAATCCACTGATTCTTGTAAATCTTTGTCTGAAAATGTTCTCGCCATTCATTTACTTTTACCTCCTTAATTAATTTTACTTTTTACCTTATTTATTGATATGTCTTTTTAATTCTTTGTCATCAAGACTGTAAAGTTTCACCATAAAATCTAATCTTTTATCCTCCTCTAATCCATTCACCCGACCCTCTAATTTCCTAATTCTGTTCTTTAGCTTTTTTGCTGTAATTGTCTTCATGTCTAAATTACCCCCTAATTTATTTTAACCTGTGAATTTATACTCGAATTTCTTTTCCTGTGGCACCCTGCTCATTTCAGTCAATACAATATTCCCAGCTTCAATATCTTTTTTGAGCGGGTCAAGTTTTAGGCTCTTTGATATTTTGATATAATCATCTGCTTCTGCGGGATATTTTGTTTCAATTTCCTCTATTGTCTTGTCGGTATAGACAATCTTATCCTTCATGGCCTTAAAATGCGCCCAGCCACACTTAACCTTTATTGCTTCTTCTTCAGATTTAGTTAATGCGTCTTTAATTTGAAATTCTACTTTGGTTAAATTTTCTTGAAATTCAGTAATCTTTTTGTCATTCTCTACGGTTAATTTTTTGTTATCATCCCTTAAACGCCTAATCTGAAAATCGATATCATCTGTTTGCTTTAGTAAAGTTTCAATATCTTTTTTATATTCATTAACCACTTTAAATTTTCCCCCTTATTTTTTTTATTAATTCCTGTATCTCCATAACCCATAAATCTATCTGGTCTAAATTCTTCTGTTGTTCCTCGACCTCACTTGAAAAGTTAGTAGCTAATTCTTGTTTGGTTTTGAGTAGGCCAATAATTTTATTTACTTTTCCTAAATCTATGGCAGTCCTATAATGTTCCCATTGGTTGTTATTTATACAATCCTTCTGCTCACCTTCCCATTCTATATTTTTTCTAATCCAAGATATTGCTTCCACTTCTTTAGTCTTCATTTCATTTTCCTCCCTTAATTAATATTTTCCCTTACCATTTATATCTCCCATTGAAATATTTGGACATCCCCCCTTTACTGATAGTCATTTGCTTTTTTTTCTTTCTTGCCTTTATAGATATTCCAAGCAATCATTAGGATTAACCATACAAAAACAATGTAAACAAAAACCATAGAATCACCCCTTTATTTGCTATTTATGCGGATCTTAACTTCGTAAGCTAATTGATCAGCCACTATACTAAAATATTCATCTGTTTCTTTCAGCCTTATCGTGTTGTCATATCCATCATCAAACACTTTTTTAGCAGTAGATTTGAATATCGTTTTTAACTGCTCTAACTTTTCTTCTTTCAATTTCTCACCCCCTTTTAAATAAAAACGACCAAATAAAAAGCCCGGAAAAATACAGGCAAGCGTCAAACCTGCTTATATCCGAGCTGATTATTTGGTCATATTAAATTTTAAATTATTAAACTTTTTCAAAGATACTTACATTTGATTTACATACGATATATTATGGGACATTGTAAAATCTCTAAAAAAATGTTACCCGGATACCCGCCACCTATTCAATTGTGGTAATTTAAGGGCATTTGAGTATCATAACGCTTTTTCCCCTTTTTCATTTTAATTTAGCTATTATATTATCTATGACTGCCTTGGTATTCTCACTTTGTGGGATAGTCCTGCCTTGCTGGTATCTATTATAAGTACCATAACTTACCCCGATAAAATGAGCCATTGCAGTAGGACTTATATCATGCTTTTGAGCGAGATTAACCAGTTTTTTAATTCTGTTATCTTTTATTTTTGCGATATCTATTTCTATTCTTTTACCCATATTTTTATATCACCACAAACATAATAACACATGGTATTATTATTTGTCAAATTTATTTCATATATTTTTTATTTTTTTTTAACCTGCTTCAAAATCCATTATTTTATTATCGTTTTGGATACCTTTTTTAATGATATCATTGTATATATCATTGATATAATTAATATTTTCATTAAGATAGTTCAGAATATGATTATAACCCGGATTGCAAATAAAAGTTTTATTTTTTTCTATGATATATCCCTTGCCGCTAATAATTGTGATAGTCAGGTCTACAACATTACCAAATCTTTTTAAGGCAACATCACAATTTTTATAATTTAGTTTTATAGTACAGTTAAAGGAAATAATATCATCATTTCTTATTATTTGCCCCACCCGACTACCCCCTTAAACACATATTTTTTTTATCTTCTATATATTACTACTACATTAAAATGAAAAATCCTTCTTTTTGGGGAAAATAATTTGAAATATTTAATAAAAAAGACAATATACCCCTAAATCGCACCAGGATTAACGTAGCAGCAAATTGTGTCTTTCGTTTATGATTCCCTATGTAATAGGCAAGATTTGAACGTACAATAGCAGGAATAGGGATAAAAATACATATAAAAAAATAGTTGTAATCATTTTCTTAATTTTGCGTGTAATTCTCTATGACAATTAGAACAAAGTATTATGCACTTATCCATTTCTTCTTTAATTCTTTTATGACTAATATCATGCCCAATAGCCCCTGATATACAAAAATCCTTATCTCCATTATGATGAAATTCTAAAGCATCAACACATTTATTATAATTACAAATTGCACAACCCTTTAATAATTTGTAATTATTAATCCGTTCTTGTGATCTTTTCCAACGTAATTTATTTAATTCATTTTTTCTTCCACTTTTACGATATCTTTTTCTCTGTTCCTTTACTTTTTCAGGATTGTTCTTTTTCCACTTTTTAACATATATTCTTACTTTTTCAGGATTATCTTTTTGCCATTGACTACCATATTTTAATATCTTCTCTTTGTTCTCAATATAATATTTTTTTCTATTAGACATATTAAGAGGTCTCCTAATTTTGCTTCTTTTTCTCTATAAATTATAGCATATTTTTCATTATTAAGCAAAAAATAACCCCCCTAAACCCTTGTATTTTAGGGGGGAATTTAGGAGGAATTTAAGTGAAGAAACGTGCGAGCAAATGGCAAGTAATATTTATTTAGGAAGATCCGGACATACAAACTTTTTCTCTCCAAATATTTCTTTAAGTAATTGATCAACTTTATCTTTGTTCGCTGATTCTATTTTCTCTCGTATATCACTTTCTACCAAATTAATATAAGTTAAATACCTTTCGCTGTGAAGGTACTCTCTGTATTTTTTGTGATAATCTTCATCATAAATACCCAAACTTTTAAATAGTTTAGTCCAGAGAGGAATAGTTCTCTTCTCTAACCAGCTATCTCCTAGGTACTGGGCGTAGGGTTTGATTTTTTAAACCAGCCCACCAAATTAAAGAAAGCTACCGCTATATCAATAAATGTACCTGCAATACCTAAAAGTTTATCTTTGGAGATAGCAGCAATATTAAGATTATCATAAAGTAAACTGATTGAATCTAATATTACTTTCTTTTTCTCGGCACCGAATCCAGGAGTTTCAAATTCTTTGATCAAGGTTAGTATTAAAGGAATTAGCCCCCCCAATACTCCAAGTAATTCTAATATTTTAGTCATCTGTTTTCACCTCCTTTCGACAATAGTATAGTCATATTTATTTTTAGTGCAACTATTCTTCCGGTGGATCACAAACCCCACCATTGCAATTATTTTTCTTATCTTTTTTCTCTTTCTTCTCTTCCTTTAGAAGTAAATTAATTTTATCTTGTATTTTAAGAAATGGTTGAAATCCTATCATTCGGTCAATCTCTTTTCCGTTTCGATAAAATATTAAAACAGGCAATCCCCTTAGTGGTCTGAAATTATTTAAAAACTTTCTGCTCTTATCTACATCTACCTTAAACCATTCAATTTTATCCTTATTGTATTGCTGATTGAATATAATTAATTTTTCAATAATCGGATCTAACAGTTTACAATATTTACACCACTCAGCCCAAAAATCTATAATAATTAATTTGTCAGGTCCTAAGACTTTTTCTTGAAAATTATCAGCAGTTAAGTCTATTATTTCTATCTTTTCTTTTTCACATAAGCCAACTAAAGATAATAAAGTTATCAGAGAAAAGATCAAAATAAATATCCTAAATTTCATAATTTTATCTTCCTTCTGTTAAGATCTGGTAAAACTTTAATAAATTCTTATTCTCTATATTTGCTGAATAGATAATTTTATTTCCTATATAAGCCCAATACTTGCTTGGCCTTGGTGATCTAATATCTAAATGACAATAAGTTTTTGCTATTCCTATTCTCATGCCGCCAATCTTTTCAGCAGCCAATCCGATATCAATAGGCTTTACTCCCTTTATCTTTATATCGGCAGCTTCTCCATCCGGATCAGGGATATGTTCAGAGTCAGAAATGCCCCCTGCCCTTTTATTTTCTTCGGGGCAACGGTTCCCACTTAATATAATTACCGGTAAACTGCCAAAGGCCATCCTTACCATCTCTAATTTAAATAGAAATAGGCTGCTTACCCGGACCTTTATTCTTTTACATTTCGGACAGGGGCATCTAAATTCAGATGACCAGAAATTCGTTGATAAATCGCCTAATGTCATTATTTTATTTCACCTTTCCATTCAATTTATTACATATAGCGTCAAGCGATTCAATTACCTTTTCCGAGAACTTTTCCGCGTGGCCATTATGCTCTTTAAAACCATTCATCATTTCCTTCTGTAGGGTAATCCCCTGGACATTTAGATCAATATTTTTCCGTAGATCATCCTTAACTAAGCTTCTATAATAATCCCTTTCTTCTTTTTGGTCCGTGTCCCGCTTTTCTTCTCTTTTGACCCGCTCTTTATCTTGATCATCTTCCCTTTTAGCCTGCCGCTTCGTCTGATGCCATAAATACCAAGCCATCATTATTACAACTACCCCGGCAGCAGTTAATTCTTTATAATTTTCTATAAGTGCTTTGATCATTGCATCATCTCCTTATTTCTATTATTGCCAATCTTTCTTTAGTGATTTTGTCGGTCATTACGTCATCTCCTTAATTTATATCGAATAGAACCCAGAACCAACCAAGAACTGACCATCACCAGCAAGGTCAGCTGCTACGAGTTGAGTTAATGTGTTCTGGCGACGTAGGTATATCACATTGTCTGTCACTATAGCACCCATCGGAATATACGCTATATTACTAACCGCAAAAGAGATACCCGTTTCATTTGCAGGAACAAACGGTAATCCTGTTATAGTTACAGCATTACTTGTCGTTCCACCAACTGCTGTAGTAGTAATAGTAAATGTAATAAAAACTATCTTTCCGATTTTGACGTATGTGCCATTCTGATTAGTGTAAGTAAATTCTGCGCCTGTAGATGTATAAGCAGGTGTCCACGTTTCTTCTTTATAATCATCTAATGTATTTGCATCAGCAGAGGGAACTTGAATAGCAGGAAAAGTAACTTTAGTAATTTTTCCTCCACTAGAGCCATCTTTGGGGTATAAATCATCTCTTTTGCTATGACCTAATAAATCACCCAGATCATCAAGTATTTGCCGAACCTCATTGGTATCTTCCAGGGCATCGGATTTGTCAGGAGTAATAACTCTAAAACCTTCTCCCGATTCCTGGGTAAATTTATATGGCATAAATTATCACCTCATTTCTTATTTAATAAAAAAGCCAGACTTAAAAGGTCAAAAACCTTTTTAAAATCTGGCAATCTAGTTGCTCTCGGTTTATTTAATTTTAAATTTCTTTAATTATAAAAATTTCTGCAATTTAAAGATCATAATTAGTTAGTTCCCAGTTTTTAATCTCAACAGATTCTGCTGTCTTTTCCCCGATATTAATTAGACCAATGGCATTTCGTTTATCTCCTACTTTGAGAGATGCTCCAACAGTATAATCAGTATATTCGCTATCATCGGTACATTTCACCGTAAACCATATTTGATAAAAGTCTATATCTACGTTACCGGTATTTTCAATTTCATAATAGACCCAAGCATAATTAGAAGGTTGTTCCAATTTGGTAAATGTAACTTTAGCCTGTAATATTTCATCAGGCTCGGGTTCAGGCTCAGGTTCAGGAGAAGGTGTTGGAAAAGTGCATATATATATATCTACAATATCGCTTTTCGTAAACTCCCTCTCGGTATAGGATACAGTAACTATGGTTTGACCTTTTGAAACACCGGTAAAAGTTTCATTTTCGCTATTAATAGTAGCATGACCATTATCTTTAACATAACTGCAATCGCTTAATTTAATTTTTGTTGGCCAATGATCAACATCAAAATAATAAGCGGTAATTATAGAAAATTCTCTGATTTCTCCTATCTTTGTATATAAAAAATCAGGATTAATAATAATCTTTTCAAGCCGGGGAAACAAATCTTTATATACAGAAGTAGGGCAACCGGAATAAACCATTACTGTTTTTGTATAACTTTTATCTTCATAAATTATCTTGATCTCATAAGATCCTTTTACAAGATTTGTTAAGGTGCAAGGGGTAACTTCTCCTGTATTATTACCGTTCAGAAATACTTTTGCACCAGAAGGATAAGTAGTCACACTAATAGAACCAGAAGGACCAAAAATCAAGTCTGAAGGTGAGCATCCAGAAATTAGTAAAGAACTCAATATTAAGAAAGCTAACAAAAAAAAGGGCAATACTTTAAAAACTGAAAATATCACTTTTCTTTTCATTTTAAAACTCCTTAATTATTTTTAAATTTCTTCCCCATTATAACTCTTTTTTTTATATTTTTCAAATTATCTTTCCAATTCTAATGTGCTGATATAATTACCGGCACTAAATCTCAAATTGATTTTTCTTATCATTGAATACCTGCCAAGACTCTTGTAATAATGCTCTGCCTCTGTGGCAAGTTTATACTCTATCTCTGCAACGGCAGCAAGTCTATAAGGTAATATTGCCTCACTTGGCCAGGTACAGATAGTATCGCTTATTTCATAAGGCAAGGGAATGGGTCTATCAAACACCATTATTATTTTTTGGTCTTTATATTCAGCCAAATATGTATTGGCTATATTCTGTGCAATACTCATATTTTGTATAAGATGATTATTGATAGTCAGTGTCTTTTTGCCCCCCACTTTGGCAATATCTGCATCCGAAGCAGTTGCCTCTGCTTTTATCTCAATTTTATTTGCCCAGTAAGGGGCTGCTGTTTTGAATTGGACATAAGAACCAAAAGCCCTTCCCTTGATATTATCTGCATAGGCTCTAACGTAATAAATAGTATCAGAGTCTAATCCAGTTATTTCTAATAAAAATGTTCCTTCATTCCATGCTCCATCTTCATGAATATCCCAAGTATCTGCTTGTGTCAGTCCATATTTAAACCCTCTTGTAGTTACTTTTTCAGCACCTTCACTACCATCATTAGTTATGTTTCCATTTGCGTTCACTTTGGAAGGATCAACCCTTCTTATCCCGGTTACTTCGTTTGTAACTACAGAAGGAGTAATAAGAATATAGCCTGTTCCGTAAAGACTCAATGAGAGAGTAGTGGTAGTAGAGAAAACGAATGTTGTATTTGTGCAAGGAATACAATCTTCACCTATTAATAACCAATTTCCATCGTGAGGGTGGTCGAGCCTTATAGTTCCAGTTACAAAATATATTCCTATATAGTCTCCCGCTTGAACATCAAGATTTACCGCATGCTGGGAGTAACCTGCCCCTATATTTCCTATTGCAACATTACCACGAGTGGAGAATACGTTAGTACTTACTTGATAGAAAGTTGCAACTTCAACACCAGTCATTGCTGAATTAGCATAAATTGCTACTAAAGTTATTTTACCACTGGCATTAGCAGGATTAGTTTTGTTGATAAATGTCGTATTAGTATGTGTATAATAAGCTTGTCCATAAACTGCAGGATTACCTATATCTATTGACATAAATTATCTCCTATCTTTTTTCTTTCTAACCCAAAGTTTCTTTTATCTCTCCCAAAACAATAATATTGTTATAAATTTCATCAATATTTTCTTCAATTGACTCTACTTCTATATCGCTATTCTCAAAAGTATCTACTCCTTCTCCCAAAGAGGCTTTTGGTTTAAAAATAGGATTGCCCGAATAGTCAAAATAAAATCTGTATCGCACTACCTCAGCCAACAACCTTATGGCCTCAAAAGCACTCGTTCCCGCATTAAACCATACTCTATCAATCGAATATCCGGTGGCCTTTACATAATCACCTGCGAGCCAAGCGTCTCTCTCTGTTTCATTGGCAAATATACCCGCATTTAATAATATATCTGCAACCACATTTTCAACTACCTGGGACTTGAAATAATATACTTTCAGATTATTCGTGCCATTAAAAGTAGGAATACTATTAGCCAGGAAGAAAAATTTATTGGTGGATTCCAGATATCCCCATTCCGAACCACTATAAATCTCACTTAAATGACTTCCGTCATAGGGGCTAATACTGTCAAGATAAGCAATATATATACCTTGACAAGTACCATCCATAGAATATTCTGCTTGGTTTGCAACGGTATCAAAGGTTTGGCTCGCTCCCCAGTAGGTATTAGGAGAACATAACTTATAATCTAAAAGGGTTCGCATTGAATCCCGACCAGTAATAGTACAGATATTCTCTCCTGATCGCTTCCCTAATCCGTACCGGTCAATCCTGCCTAAAATGCTTTGGTAATAATAATCAGATCCATTTACCTTTATCCCGATATATAACTTTATCCTTCTTCCCTGTTTTACCCAGTTATAATAAGTCGAACCTACTCTGAAAGGTGAATACCGGTCATCAGTATTAAGACAGGTTATTGAGAAGGAATAAGAACAGAATCGTGAAACTTCATTTTCAATATTGGTACTAATAGAAAAATCTTTCACGTCAGGTAATTGCTGGAAATTCCCCGCGCCATTGGAATCGATTTCTACCTTTGCCAATACCACAATCAAACTTTTCTTAAAATCACTTATAGCAAGTCCGAGCAAATCTTGCATATTAGACCTCCTGCAATGTAAATGATATGCTGTATTCGCCGGTCGATTTGTTTAGCGGCCCGTTAAACATAACAGTATAAGTTACAGATTTATGAATAAAATTTAAAGTTATATTCTTGTCATGTTCGGTCTCGATATTAGTGACTTCCGTTGGAGTTGGCTTGATTAACGTAACAGTAAATATTCTTTTCATAATCGGTGCTTTCTGTATCTTAACTGAACCATCAAGATTTATATGTGATGATATAACGGGTTGCCGAGATATTTCAACTACGGTATTGGTAAATGTTGATTCGGTTGTCGCCGTACCTATTTTTATATCCATTATGTCCTCACCAACCCTAAACCCCTCATCTTTGCCTGCCTCTCTATAATCCTGAACATATCCTGACCATCGGCTTCTGAGAATTTCGGAGTAATAATATTAATGGCCCCGGGCATTATATTTATACTTGACGTAGACGAATAAGATTTTCTTTGATCATAACTCCTTTGTCCCGGGGGATTAATCTCTTCCCCTTTATGCACCACAGCTAAACTTGTTTTTGGAACGTATGGTGTGCCTACTGCATAAGAAGGCACATTAGAGCTACCGCCACTACTACCCCCATCCAAACTGGCTAATATTTCCTGATATTCTTTAAATCCATACTTAATTGCCGCAATCTGTTTATTGAGCATTTTTAAGGCTAATTCATACGGCCCTGTAACTAATGAAGCATAAATACCAGCTTCTTGTATCCATTTTTGAATATCTCCCCACTTCAGTTGAAATTTTATTTTAAGTTGTGCTATAGCTGCAGCTACTGATTCTTTACTAAAATTTGATAAAGCTACCGTTGCACTTCTAATTACAACAGTCATTCCTTCCCATGATTCCATACCTATTCTACCTGCTTCTTTTGCGGTAGTTCCTGCTTCTACTGTTGCCTCTCTTACTTCATCAGAAGATGTTGCTACTTCTTTATTAGCCTCAACTAATTCTTTATTTTTATCTATCACTCCACCAATATTATCAATCTCTTTTTGTCGTTCTCCATTAATTATTTTTATTGCTTCTATTAATTCTTTCTTGCTGGTAAATACTTCTTTGGCGTTCTCTATTAATAAATCATATTCCCTATTAATATCCCTCAATTTTACTTCTTCTTCTGTATGAGTAAATTCATATATCTTATCAGTCAGGCTTTTTGTTAAATCAACGAGTTTTTGTTTCGCTTCGGCTACTTTTTCAAGTGCTGTTTTTTCCCTATCAAGTAAGGTTATTTCTGCTTTTCTTCCTTCATTAAGTTTGTCTATTGCAGCTTTTAATTCTTCTTCTTCCGTTATATAGGTTTTTATCTTCTCAATCGCTTCATCATATCTTTTATTAACAGCCTGTAACTGTTTTTCGTAAGGGGTCATTGAATCAATTATCTTTTTAATAGCTTCTTCTGCGGGTCTAAAAATTACTTCCAAATCAGCCATTTTTTTAAGTTCTTCAATCGTTCCGCCAAGTTTTTCTTTAATTTGGTCAGCAACGCTACCGATTTCTTCCATAGAATCAGCGAAAGCTCCTGCTGCTCCTCCACCACCAGCTAAATCCTCTGTTATAATTCCTAACTGCATTCCAAGCAGTTTTAAACTGTCTTTAATCCAATCTATCAATTTTGCTAACCGCTCCAAACCTGGCTGCATTTTTTCTATTACTTTATCAGTAAAATCTCGAATACCACCGAAGTTAGTAGTCCAGGCTAAAGCCAAAGCTGCTACTGCTGCTATGATTATACCAATAGGACTACTTATGGCCGCTATGACAATACCCAATCCCGAAAAAGCTGTAACCAATGCTGGCAACATCATTAAAATGGGACCAAGAACAACCATTATTCCGCCTGCTACTGCTACGAATTTTACTATGGTTTGTACCAGCGGTTTATTTTCTTCTGCCCAGGCTTTAATTTTTCCTACTATTTCGACAACTTTTTCAATTAATGGAGTAAGGGCAGGAATTAAAGTATCTCCAATCATCCTTCCTGCGCCAGCCAAACTACCTTTTAAATCGGTCAATCTATCTTTAAATTCTGCTGCAGCACTTGCTGCTTCGGTAGACATAGTTATTCCCAATTTTTTGGCTTTATTCATTAATTCTTCAATGCCTGCTCCGCCTTCTTTAAGTAATGGGATTAGTTGAGTTCCGGACCTTGCCCCGAATAATTCCATAGCAAGGGCAGCCTGTTTTGTGGGATTCTCTATAGCAGCTATTTTGGTAGCGGCCTCTTTCATAACATCAATAGTAGGCCTTAGATTACCCTCCGTATCTGTAATAGATATTCCTAATTCCTCAAAGGCATCTTTGGCTTCACCGGTTCCCTTTGAAGCATCATCCATACCTTTAGTCAGAAATTTTAATCCTATTTCCATGCCTTCAATACTCGTTCCAGTTATATCGGCAGCGTAGGCAAGAGATGATAAGGTTTCAACTGAAATGCCTGTCCGCAGGCTCATCTTATCGAATTGATCGCCAGCATCCATAGTTTTCTTTATTATCACTCCAAAGGCAGCGGTAATCGCCGCACCGGCAATAGCCATTCCTTTGCCGATACCAGCCAATTTTTGAGCCATAGCATCCGCAGACTTGCTGACTTTGCTCTGTGCATTGCCCAAATCTTGAACTAATTGACTATCTCTTGCTGACATTTCCACATAGGCATCACCTAATTTTGTCGCCATTTATCCACCTTCTTTAATATTTCTTGGGGGTTTTTATTCCTTTCTTTCTTGCCATATTGATTAAATCTTCTGTATTTATGGATTTTCCCTGTGTTGATTCGCCCCCTGAAAACATTTTCTCAAGTTCTGATATATCACTTAAATATGAATTGAATTGATATATAGACATATCCCCTATTTCGGTAATTGTAAAGCCATAATATCTTGACAGGAGAGCAAAGGCTTTATGCCAGCTTATTTCTTCTTTGCTCTCACTGGAGGGTTTTTTACCTGCCCCCCTATCTTCATTATGACATTAGATATTTCGGCAATATTATCTAAATCTATCAATTCGTCTGCATCTTTTAAAGTTATTTCTGGCTGGTATTTCTGCAGGCTTTTCCATAGCATAAAACAGATTCCGTCCATAGTGGTTAATTCTTTTGTTTCATTTACATTGCTTTCCAGAATACTATTTACTAATTCAATCCTTTCAGCATTATCAATTATAGCATCCTGAATTATCTTGATCCGCTGTCCTTTTATATACTGCCGAAAATCAGCTAAGTCCCGCATACCAAATATACCAAGTTTATACTCTTTGCCCTTTATGGTAATGGGAATACCGCTGCCAGTAATATTCTCTAATTTATCGCTCATAATATTACTCCTTATTTATTTTTTAAGTGCTTTCGTAAGTTAATACGCTGTCGCCTTGAAAACTTAAACTTTCATTAACTAAAGTATCTACTGCTGAAGTTACACCATGCCCAACAATCACGCCCCAACCTTCATACCGTAATGTAGGAGAGACAATATTATCAACATATAATTTAATAATCAACAATGTGCCTATCCAATCCAATGGTACTTCGGTTATCCAGTGCTTTTCTGCACTCCCAGTCCAGCCTTTCAGTCCTGCTATATAGGTTCTGTGTCCTGCATCGCTATAGTCGGTAGTTTCAAGTGCATCGCCTACTTTGCTAAAACTCCAGTTAAAGAATCCAGCAACCTGCCCAACCTCGCTATATGAATGGCAAGTCCAAGTTACTGTTCCATCTCCAGTAGTCCCGCCAACAGTAGTCCCCCATTCAGCTGGTTCGGTTTCACCTGTCGTACCTGCTCCACCCTCTGCAACTTCATAGTAATAATCATTCGGAGTGGTTGGTAATACTCTATCACCTACAATTTTTTCCGTACTAAGTGTCCAGGTTACTGCATCTTTATGTGCATATATTCCTACATTCCAGTATTTATAAGTTACCCATACATTACCTGTGCCACCAATTACGGTTAATAAACCTTTAACTGTGCAATACCAAGGTTTAGTAATTGGAATAGTCCCCTCTGCATTAGAAGTAACTTTGCTAACTAATACATTTGTTTTGGTTAATGATACTACACCATCAGCCAGAGTTCTTGCCTCATTGGCAATATCTATCCCAGCTCCATAAGCCGCATAAATCGCACCTACATTTCCAGCTTTTTCAGTCATTATTTATCACCTTCTTTCATTCCTTTAATTTATTTTTATATTATGCTGGATGAGTCAAGATACAAGTACCGCTTCCTTGAAAAGTAACTGACATTGTTACTAAACCTTCAACTGGAGAAGATACACTAATTCCAGTAACTATCGCAAATGCTCCAGTATATTTAGTTGTAGTTGCTACAATAGTAAATATTAAATCCTCAATCAAATCTCCAACGTCTAAAGCATGGTTAGCCACATCCCAGTTTGCTTCACAACTTCCTGTCCATCCTTTAAGCCCTACAGCATAAGTTCTGACCCCTGCATCCTCATAATCAGTTGTCTCTAAAGCATCACCTACTAAGTTTAAATTCCAAGATTTAACGCCTGCCACTAAACCTGTACAAGTTATACTTCCACCATATCCCGCCACTTCTGACATAATAAATCACTTCCTTTCTTTATTTATTTTTGTATCTCTAAACGATACTGTAAAAAATAATTCCAAATATCATTTTCTCTCGTTAAATCATCTAATTCCCTTTTCATATATATCGAGTTCCAACCATCTACATTTAAATTGCACCAGTCATATAGAGCCGTCAATTTAGCATATATATCATTGATTTTAGTCGAGCTACTGCTATTATCATAAATATTGAATTGTATTAGCACATTCTCCATATCTTCAGTAAAGGTATAATCAGGCACGCCACTAATTTTGTGATAAACAATATATGGGTATGCTGTCCCCTGTGGTGCCTCGCTAAAATACATTCCAGTTACTGCACCTTTTAGGGCTGTGCCATTAGCGATATTAAATTTATCCCAGATACCTTTAAATAATACTTGCATATAAACTCCTCAAATAATCTTCTTAAATAATTCTAATATAGCCTTCTCATTCTTATGAAGTGCAGGCCTTAAATAAGGTTGTGGTCTTCGTTTATACAAAGGGTCTTCAGAACCTAATTCAACTGCCCTCGCATATTCAACATTACTTCCTACCCTGCCAATCGTGCCTTCCACCTCGTGAGTAATTGAGCTTCTTAATCTTCCAGTCAAGTATCTACAGGGCATAATATTTTGGCATCTCGTTCAACCATTAGACATGCTTTTGACATTATCTTTTTGTTTTCGGCATTTATTTTATTAACAATTTTAACACCATACCATAATATTTTTGTTGCCATGTAGATAAATCACCCCCTTTAAACTTCTTCTTTTAAAGTTATTCTCAATCGCTGATCCTGAACATGTCCCATATTGTTAATATATATAATCTTATATTCTGTTGTGCCTTTAACAAATATATCTTTTTCGGTTATTAAAATCCCTACTGGAAAATCGATGTAGAAATTGTAATCAGCAATAACAGTAAGTTTATCCATACTAAGTCTTTCGTCTCCCCGGATAGTAGAGAGAATGCCTGTAATATTACGCAAGCCAGCCCAAGCCTCAGTATGTCCCCCAAGCCCATCACTAACCAAAGTTTTACGCCTTAATTCCATAATCACTTTTTTGCCAATCATACAATAAATACCTTCCTATATTTTTCTAATATCGCCTTTGCCTCCTTCGGAATATCTCCATCTTCACAAGCTACATTTACATCTCCTACGCTATATTGTCTAACTCCGAAAATTTCTTCTTTTCTTTTTTGGTGAATATTCTTACATATTATTTTAATTGCCAGTTTTAAATCTTTTGGCATATCATCGGCAACATATCCAGCGGTATAAACTACTAATATATTTCTATGTCCTTTCCCCCATCTACTTTCCTTATAAAGCATCCCTTCATTGGTATATACCTCATAATCATCGGGATCCAATTCATTATCATTTTCCGTTACCGATTCTATAGGATCGATAATAGGATAATAACGTAGATCCAAATATCCTCCACCATGACCATCATGATATTCTGTGTGTTCGGTTTCTTCAAATATCCTGTGGCAATAATTTTCTACCCAATTTTCTACTCCATCTCTAATCGATTCTAATATAGCTGACGGATCACCTGCCGCTAAATCAGAAATAATTGATATTGCTGCAGCGTGGTCTTTATCAAATCCTAAAGTAAACCCTGCATCGCTTCCTAAATGGGTATAAGCAATAGTATTTGGAGAGATTACCGCAATAGTAAATTTCTTTGTAGTAGTAGAATAAGATACTGTTGCTGATGCAGTAGGGAATGCCGTATTGATTTTAGATTGTAATTGAACGGCAAGGGATTCACCTTCATAAGTACCATCGGCAATATCAATATCAGTTACTACTCCAGTATTATATTTTAGTTTTAAAACATCATTCGCAGCAGTAATTATAAAATACTCTTTTCCTATCCCACAAAAGTCTAATAATTCGATTAATGAAACTATAGCCATTAATTCACCTCTCTATTTCGGATTCATAAAATATCCAAAAGTTTCTATTAAATTCATAAAATATCCAAACACTTCTTCTCTTTCTCCGTCTTGCATAAAATAGCCATTGATCAATCCCGGTCCGCCTGCTGTTTCCGGGAATATTGCTGTTACTACGCCTGAATTAGCCGCATTAGTGACTGTCGTTGCTCCAGCTACTGTAAAGAAGTCCGCAGCCACCCCTGTTAAAGTAAACCCTGCTTTTGGTGTGAGTGTAATCGTTGCGGTATAGACTGTGCTTGCCTGGAAGGGATTATGTGCAGGATCCCAGGTAACCGTGCCTGTATATTGAGCTGTTTCAGTTATTACTGTTACTGGAGTTGCATCCGTTTCTGGTGCTGTTACCCCAGGTATTGCTGCGATGTTAATTGTTGTTAATGCCACTACTCCCCAAAAATCTGCTTCACGTAAAAGAGAAAAACTGGCGTCAGTTACCGTAGCATGAAATTTAAATCTCATTGCTGTTACTATCTGAGTAGAACCGATTCCGAATTCTACCCATTCAAGTTTAGCGGGAAGCCCTTCATAAATATTATGCCAAGCAGAAGAATAATAAACATCTAAACTTACCAAGTCCACACTTGTTGTTAACCAATTAATATAAGCCCTTACTTTATTGCAAGATATAGCATTTATAGTAAGCTCTAAATAATTTGCCCAATCACCATTAACCAATGAACCTTTCGTAGTGGTAACCACATCTTCATCATAAGCATTTTCTTCTTGAGTCCAAGTTGAATTAGGGTCATTATATCCAGTCGGAGATAACCAATTGGGTGCTCCCGCTGCTTCTGTAGTAAGTTGAACGGTAGTCCCATAACCTGTATTTACTGTATTGGTTGCATAAGCCCTAACTCTATAACCTGTATTTGCCGTTAACCCTGTTATATCCTTTGTATATGCTCCTGTACCAAAACTCCCCGTATCAGAGACTTTGCTATTTGCAGTAGTGGGATCGCCAGAAGTTCCTACCATATAACAGAAACCTCTTACAGTAGGGTTTACACCACCTGTTGCGGTTATATTACCATTGCTTGTAGCTGTTGTATCACCTACACCAGTACAATCCTGAGTTGTTACTGTGGGAGCGGCATCCTTTAATTTCAAACTCTTTATTCTTTTTAACTCTATTCTATTGTCAAAGGGCAAAAAATTAATTGCATGCTTAAAGTCGCAATGCGGACAGACAAGGACAGGTAACTCATTGCCTTTTACCTCAAAAATATTATCTAAATCATATTCTTTTCCGCATTTGCAACATATTACAATCATCTTAATCTTTCACTTCTCTATATCTGACTGTGCAGTAATCTGTTGGGTCATTACGGTCAGAAGAAACGCACCCAAATGGTCGCCACCATTCACCTAAACCGCAGACCCATTTATCGCCAACATTTTTGATATAAACGCACTGTCCGTTTTTCACAACAGGAAAATTATCAGCTAAATTATCCATAGGCAAATTCATACAACACTTGCCACACATAGAACAAGCCTTTGTTTTTATCTTCCAGTTCCAACCCATATATTTGTAGGCAATCATATCTGTTTCTGCAAATATTCTTATGGTGCGTTTTGCTAAATCTTCAAATAGGTCATCGGGAATTTCTAAAGTTATTTTCATAATCACTCCTTCTATTTACCATAGTCAGCCCCTACTTTTTAGATAAGAGCTAACTATGGTAAATTTTACTCAATAGGCACATCATCATAATCTGTGTCTAACTTACCACCCGTTGCTACAGTACCTCTCTGAATGCTAATAACTGGGAATTCACCAGTTGTTGGACTGGTCTTGATATATCCCCTTGCAGTGTCAGCTAAAGCATCGAGATTATCTTTCGCTGCAGATAAAGCTAATTCGGCATTGGTAACTTCTAAAGCTGCAATCGGTCTTGCTGCTGCATCTACTGAACTTGCACGAGAGATAGTAGCCGAAGCTGAATTTATCTTTCCCACAATTTCATCATCACTATAAACTACTGCATTCGGGTCTAATACCATGCTTTGTATCGCCATTATTAATCACCTTCCTTTCTTAAATAACTTCATACTCAACTTTTACTTTTCCATCTTCAATATATAACTTAACAATTCTATAAGCCCCTTCTGGGGGCTCAAAAACAAGGTCAGCTAAAGAAGGAGTTCCTTCACTAATTACCACATTTATCGGTTCAGCTTCTATAATCTGTATACTAATCGGTTCTGGCTCTGTTATTATTACATTGATATCTGGCATTAGTCGGTTCTCCTTGTTATATCTGTTATAATCTTTATCTTTCCCATTAAAACCGTCAATATGCTTTCTGCTGCTCTTTTAACTTGAATATCATAATAATAACTGCCAGGGTCTATATCCGTATCAGTAGGTGTTAATATAATCTTTGTTTTACCATTTTCGGGTTCACTATGAATAGTTATATCTTTTTTAATAACAGCCAAATCATCACTATCCTTATATTTAATTTTAGCTGTAAAATAAATTTTCCAAGTCGAAATATCAATAACAGCCCCAGCATTATCAGTGAAGGTAAGATTATATTCCCTGCTATCACCACGATATAAAGGTTCTAAATTGTGCTTAATTAAAGGCATTTACTCACCCTCTTTAACTTCTTCTTTCTTCTCTAATATAAACTTCTCATATACTGAAAAATGCTCGTTCCTTAATTTCTCATCCTTGTCTAATTTTATTAAAGCATTAACTATAATCTCTTTTGCCTTATCACCGAATATAATTTCTTTTTCAGATACTGCATTCCAGTCCTTTGCCTCTATTCCACCGGTTGGCAAATCTTTTAATTCCGATAAGGCAAGTTCTTCTTCATTAGCCGCTAACTCAATCTGTAACTCTCGTACTATTTTTAAGGTTACAAAACTGCCCTCTTGTGGTAATAGACTCATGACTACCAACCTCTCGAATAAATTTAACTTTACTTTAAACGGTTCGTATACAGTAAAAGCAACTGCACTCATAAGCATTACAAAGCAAAGTACTAAAGCAACTAAACTTAATTTTCTATTTAACATCTTGTTTCTCCTTAATATTTTGGTTGGGAGTTTAAGCATGCCACTCCCAAGCTATTTAATCCTAAGAAGCACCCTGAGCAGCCCAGAAATAGAGATAATAGTTAGTTCCAGCTATGTTGATTTTAAGTGAACCCGCAGCAGCACCAGGAGTAGTTACAGCATGTGTATATAAAAGATGTCCTGTTGCAGACTCACACCCCATTAAATGGAATAGAACTGCATGGTCATTTAAAGCACCAACGCCAGCACCAGCTACGTTAAAGTAGTTAAAAGCTACTACTTGAGTTAATGGAAGTCCTCCTGCTAACCAATTTGTAGGTGCAATCATATTAGCTTCATAATTATAGTAACTTCCACCCGCAGTAGTTTTATTTGGTAGGTACATTTCTGTAGCTATAACAGATGCCATTCCAGTTTTTGCATCACCTGTAGGGTCAAATACTATTTTAGCCATTATAGCATTAGCCCAATTTCCCACTGTAAACTGTGAGTATAGACTTACATTCAATACTTCGTGATAAGCAGGGGCAGGACAATCAGCTGTTAAGGTTTGAGAAAGAACCATAGACCGAACCGCTCCACCAGTGACTAAACCAGAAGTAAGGGCTACATTTACTATTTTATTAAATGCAAAGTTATTTCCTGTGGGTAAATCAAACTTCCAAGTACTACCATCATAGTTCCATAAATCTACAGTCGAAGGCCAGGATGCTGTAAGAGTTTCCCCTTCGGGATTCTTGAGAACTAAGGTTGCGCTCTTGGCATCCCAGTGCATGACATCGTGAAGTGTGCAGGCATAAGGCAATATCTTGACTGCGAATGCGGGTATAGTAAAACACAATATCAAAGCAAATATTAGCATGAAATTAAATAATCGTTTCAATCTAAATCACCCCTTTCTTTATTTATTTTTATATTTTCTCACCATTTTATCTTTTGGTGGTTTTGTAATTTCTTTCAAGGGATTAACTTCCTCTTTAGGAATTTTAATATTGACATCGGGAATAATCTCGCCTAACCTTTTTCTCACAATCCACCATGCCAGTTCACTGCTTGCATTATAGATTTTTCCCTTTTCAAAAGTTATATCTTCCGTCTTGTGATAAAAGCTTTTCCCTATCTTGACTTTCATCAAAATTGCTCCTTATTCCAGAGGGGAGTTAAACTCCCCTCTATTTATTTTTTAGCTATTAGATTAAGTTACTAATCCTGACACACTCCCGTATCTGTTATGCTCCATTACCAAAGTAACACTATATGTCATATTATCAACTGCAGCAATAGCTTCAATATTAATGAATTGTCTGGTAGGTGTATACTCATAAATATAGTCACCAACAGCAATTATCTGTGGAAAGCTATAATCAGTATTAGGTAATACAGTAGTAATATCTCCACTTTCTATATCAATATTTAAAGTTCCGACACCAGCTCTTATTCCTACACTAACACAGACTAATATCTTTCTTGGAAAGTTGTAATCTGCTAAGTTTACTTCTCCGGCAATACCAGAAGCTCCATTAGCCCTGGCATTTACTTCGGCAGCAGATAATTGTGCTCGTATAACATCTAAAACTACAATGTTTTCTTGTAAATCTCTCATTAATAATCAACTCCTTTCCTTATATTTTTTATATATTTTTAGGTCAATCCTACAAATGGGCTAATTGTGGTAGCTCCATCTTCAGCAGTAATAACTCCATTCAACCAGGGTTGGCCATCTACATTAGCAAACATCTTTAATACAGTCTTATTAGAAGTAAAGTATACATGTTCAGATGTAGCAAAAGCAGGGCCGAACCCATCTTTGATTAAATAGTAAGAGAAATCTGCTAAAGTTATATCTCCGGTAGTTCCAAGAGCCGGGACTCTGAATGACCATTTAATAGGATATCCCATTAAACTATCGGGTATGCCTTTGCTAATATCACCCTGGACATATACACTATTTCCGCCAGCATCAAGTAAGTTTACAATTTGGCCTAATGCACTTCTGGAAATTACCCATACAACTTTGATTCCAGGAATTATCCGTGCCAGTATCAATAAGATATCGGCAAAAACTATTGCCCCGCCTCCAGTTCTCGCAGCAGTGATATAGGCAGGTGAATTAATTACTCCTAAGGGCTGGCCTATGCCGGTTCCTCTTAAAAAATGCCAATCTTCAAAAGCTACTTGCGCTCTACTGTAAACTGCTCTAACGTAACCTTCTAATGCCGCAGCGTTTCTGATTATTTTATCGGTTAATATGGTGGATGCGGAATATTCTTCCGGCGCTAATTTTACGGTATCAAAAGAAGGTTCTTTATCGGGTTTAGCTCCGCCTTCATTAGTCCATTGGTACCATACGCCTGAGAACATATCCTTTGAAGTTCCCCCAATTTGATTAAGCAATGGGATATTTATTTCTGCATCCGGACTCGGTGAACCTGCCGGTATTACAGTAGCTAAAGATCTTACTATCCCCTGCTCAGATGCTATTTGCAACAATCCACTCCTAAATTCCTCTGGCACTAAATACCCACCTTGTGGATCGCTGTCCATAGACAAAGTTTTTTGTCTATATTCTATTAATTTGGCATCTTTCATAATTACAGATTTTACAAAATCGCCAAGATTCGGGAATAATTTCTTCTCTACAGGATCGGCAATTTTGTCATCTGGTCTCTCTACTTTCAGATAAGGCTGTATTGCCTTATCAAATTCAACTTTAATTAAACTTCCTAATTCTTCTTGAGTCATCTTAGGCATTTAATTTCACTTCCTTTCTTTTTTATTTTTTGTAATGGATTACTTTTTCACTTTGCCAAGAATATAGCCCATCTGGTCATTTATGGCTTTGGCTATTACTTTTTCGTCTACTTCAATCCCATCTTCGTCTTTTTCTTCGTCTATCACTTTATCGTCTTTTACACTATCTTCTAGATCGATTCCTGTATCATCATCTTCATTGTCTTTTTGATCTTCAATCTCCAAACTATCTTCTTCCTCGGTAGGTTCAGCAGAATCCAGTACATTTTGAATTTTAGCTTGAGCTTCTTTTAAATCCTGTTTATTTCTTTTGTTTAAAACTGCCCCAGCTTTCAATTCAAGTTCTTTATTTTCATTTTCTAATTTATCGACCTTTTCTTTTAATTCTTTATTTTCCTTAACAATCTCATATAGTTCATTAACATCAAATAACCCTATTTCTTTTAATTTATCTTCGGGAAATAATTCCTCTAAATCAGCTTCCTCGTATTCTTTCTTATGCTCTTTTACCCACTCTTGAGCAGATGCTAAAGTCCACCCTTTACCTTTATCAAAAATATATTTCTGCACTTTGGTTGAACCGTCTGGGTCTGATTTAAGTTTTCCGATTACTGCCTTAATCCCTTTTTTGGCATCTATATCAATTGTCCTGAATGATTCCTTTACAAAATCCGCTGCTGACCTTACCGGGATATGAATAAATTCATCGGTTTCTTCGGGCTTTAGAACTATTTCTTTTTCATCCTCTTCTATTTCAATAAATCCCGCTTCCTTTAATATATCAATATTGATACCTTTTGCCATCATATTAGTTAAAGCATCGGGATTGCATCCAACAGCACAAGCCGAAAATTCCAGTAATTCACAAGATTTTATTCTTCTGCCTTGCCTTCTTATGCCTCCCGAATCTTTTCCTTTATCATCTTCATCGACGATATCTTCGGTCTTGATAGGTATAAATCCGATACTCCAAGCTTTTATAAAACCGCCTTTACCCATTTGATAGACCGTATCTGCAAGAGGATAAATTCCTTCTCCTGGAAATTCTACATCTGCGTCAATACCATGTTCATTCCTTTCTAAATTTTCACCTTTTGCAATGGGTAAACCCCGATAGTCATGCGCTAATAAAACTACATTATTTTTACGATAATTAGTTAATTTTATTCCTTTAGGCTCAACTATGTCTCCGTCCCGATCCACGGTATCAGTAGTAATAGTTACATGCAGAATTCGCTTACCTTCAACTGCTTTTACTTTTGTTTCAGCAATATAGTTCTTTATCATTATTTCTTCTGGCATATTTTTCACCTCACTTTCAAATATATTTATAAAAAAATTATCTATTCAATTACTGGCAATATGGTGCAACGGCAGTTTGGATGGAGACTTGGTGCACTTACTCCCCCGCTAAAATTTTCATCTATCTTTACTACTTCTTGGTGCATTGCATAACATTCCTCACAGGTTCGCTCATCGATGGCACAGTACCATTCCTTTTTTTCAATTACTTCACTCTGCTTATAAGCTTCCAATGCTCCTTCGTTGCTCGCCGTTATAGTTTCAGTTCGTGCAATTTTAATTGCTCTTGAACCTTTTGCCTCATCATAAACTGCACTTACCCTGCTGGCAAGTTTAGGAATGCTCTCTCCTGCTTTGACTCCTTCAGTTAAAGTTATCTTCAATTTATCTAAAGTAGTATCAGATATTTCTTTAATTAATATTCCACTTCTTTTCTTTATCCATTTTATTACACGAGGATTAGTTATATCGAAACTGATTTCTACGCCCAATTCAGCCATAGCAGTCTCACCATTTATTTTAACCATTTCGGTTATTCTGGGTAAGACTACTTCAGCGAATTTCATAATCTCACGTTCTGAATGGGTAATTCGTAATACATCATCGATATCTTTTTTAATTCCTTTGCCTTTTCGTAAAGCTCTTAATGCTTCATTTTCCTGTTCCTGAAACAGTTTGATTATTCCTCTCTTAAAATTATTTTCAAGTGGAGTGACTCGCTTGATAAATACTTCCCAGTATTTGTCTTTGTATTCTTCGGTCATCTCTTTTTGTATTATAGTTTTTACTGGTTCTGGTTCATTACCGCCATTTCCACCACTACTAAGTGGTATAATATTGAAAGGCACAAGTGGAACTGTACCCCAGGGGACCTCATTAAGACCATCTTCTACCCTTGCCTCATTAGGACTAATCACAAAATGCACAAGATCGCTTTCCCTTTTCCTTAGTAAAAATTCCTCATCTATTGGAACTGGGTTATCAAATGCACAATATAAACCATCCTCTTTGTAAAGTGGTATTAGAAAAGTATTGAATATTTCGGCAATCCTGATTAATCGTGGTAAAATACATTCTCTGTTCCATGCTGTATCAAGCGCCTGCATATTAGCTAAATTGGTCTGCTCCGGATGGGATAACTTCTGCGGTGGAGTATGATAAGCACTAGCCAACTGTCTCATAGTCCATTCGGCAAGCAACATAAATTGCATATCTTTATTAGATATACCAATAGTTTTATATTTAACACCACCTGATAATATGCCAGTTTCGTGAGACTTATCAACTCCGCTATATTTTTGTTTAAATAAAGTTAATATTTTATTCGCTTGCTCTTGATTTATATTTGCTTCTGTCTCCAAAACTCCATCTAAATGTGCTCCAGTCCTGAAAACATTTAGTTGATAAATCATATTATACTTATCGGTATCATAGGCATAGGCTTTTCTTTGGACAGGAGAAGCTCCTCTATATGGGTCAGTAGGACTAGGATATCTAAAATATAAAATATCTTCCCGAGTATAAGTAATTTCTCTTACTCCTTCTAAATATTTATAAGTTTCAATAATTCCTTTATTTACCTTCGGAGTCATCTTTTCGGGACTCCTGAAAAATAATTCTCTCGGTATGCCTAACCTATCTTTAAGCATCAATATATAACATTCCCCGGTTAAATCTTGATAAATGGAAATGAATTCCTTGCCCATAAATTGAGTGGTATCGGGATTGAAATGTTTCAGAAGATCATAAAAGGGGTGTTCACCAACTAATTCATCATCTTTGTTATAAAGCATTAAGGACATTGAGGCAACTCTCTCGGCAATTAAAGATACGCAATCACCTACCCAGCCCTGATAAGCCTTAATCTGCTCCGATGTATTTTTAAAAGTATTTTCAGCCCAAAGAAATGGTTGAGGGTCGTTAGGCCAATAACGGGAGTCAGTAATTCTCGAAGTTTCATTTGACTTAATTAAATTAATATCAAAATTTAATCTACGCTTAGCAAATTGAATATCTACTTTTATAATATCACTTCCCCTTTTGAACATATAACAAAAAAAGCCAAAAACAAAATCAGTTAAGATTTCACTTCTGGCTTTCTAGAAGCTCTCGGATTATTCTTTTTAAATATTTTAACAAACTAATTTGTTTTTGTCAAATATCATTTTGATACATAAAAGCCAGGTTCTTTTACTTCTTCTAACATTAGTTCAGTTATCAACCAAACTAATGCATCGAGACGGTCTGGTGATTTATCTCCTGGCACCCATTCGCAAAGCTGATCCTCTAAATCTGGAAAATTCCCTATATGATGAATCTTCCCCTGTTCATATAAAGCACTGACAGGTTCAGCCCTTATATATTTTCCCCTGCTGGCTCGGACTGCCTTAAACGATACATTTTTATCTATAGTATGAATTACATATTCAACCATATCACCGCCATTATTAACTTCTCCGATTATCCGGTCAGCATTAAATTTGTGATATTCGCTTATTGCGGCATTGCCCCATTTGTCTGGACTCCCTTTGATCGTGCCATCACTTAATATCCAACCATGATTATCTTTACAAATTCCCCCTGCTATTATTCCAGTCTCCGAAGACATCTCGCTAACCGTAGCTTCTGGATCAACCGCAACTGCAATCCTAATCAATTCGGGAGCCTTATTCCTGCGATTATCTTCAATTATTTTCCTGGTCCATAGGGCATCAGGATTGTCTGCAAGTATTTCGCCATAAATTTCCTGTCTGCCTAATCTTGTGCCCTTATATTTTTCAATAACATAATCAAAATATCTCTGAGGTAAATTGTCTTTATTTTCATAAGTGCTTCCAGGTACATCAATAGTATCAGGGTCTTCTATTAGTCTTTTGATAATAGGAATCGGCCTCGGTGTAGTCGTAATTAATATTCTGAGGTCTTCTCGATTTCTAAGTCCAAATTGAAGATTATCCCATACCGCCTGGGGGTATTTGAATTTAGCTAATTCGTCAATCCAAGCAATATCATGGGAAGGTCCTCTTACCTGATCCGGTTCATCTCCCGAATAGATAGTTCCCACGCAACCATTAGGCCAAACTACCCTTCTTTTTGAAGGTTCGTATTTAGGCATAAAACCGGGTCTTGATATTTTCAGTATTGAAGCAGGGCCTAATTCTACCATCGTATCTCTGGCGTCTGCTTTGGTTTCGGCAATTAATGCTATATGTTCAGCCCCTTTTCTTGCCTGATCTATAACATATTCCGAACCTGTCCGGGTCTTTCCCCAACCCCTCCCGGTCCTGATCAGCCAGGTCAGCCAATCTCCTGGTGGTGGTAATTGTTTCGGCCTGGCCCAAACTTCCCAGTCATAGAGAATATCCTCGGCCTCTTCTTCAGTCAGGCTGTTCAGTAGTTTGTCCCTTTCCTCTTTTGGCAGCAAGGCTATCGAGCTTGCTAACGAGTTTTCTTCTGGCATCAATTCCAATTTTCAATTCTCCTTCAATTTCTAATTTATGTTTCTCGGTAGGATATTTATCCTTCAATTTATAGGCCATATCAAGATATTTAACCCTTACATTAAAATCAGGCACGTCAATAAATTCTATATTTTTGGAATTGGCATTGGGTAAATCTCCGGTGCTTGGCTTTACTTCTTTTGGTGGAATAGGTATAACTGATATAACTTTGGTAGCATCTAACCCCTCGTTTAATTTTTGATTAAGATAAGCATCGGTCATTCCCATTTTATCAAAAAGTTCTTCCACTGAAATGTTAACTTTTTGTAACCATCTATACCCCAAAACACGCGCTGATTCTTCTTTACAATCTGGGCTAATTTCAAGATATGCTTGTGTAGCATTTCCTTTATTTTTTATATATGCATTTATGAATTTTCTTTGTTTTAATGTTCTCTTTTTTATTTCCATAATATCGTCACCTTTCAAACAAAATAGCCAATCCAAAAAAGCAATTTCTGCTTTCAAGACTGGCTATCGAGTAGCTCTCGGATTATTTAGTTTTTCAATCCTTTCTTTCTTTACTCTATTCCATTCCCCAGGTGTCCCCACAAAAATAAATTCAAGACTTTCCTCTACCTTCATTTTGCAGGTAACCACGTTCATAGTCCTACAGTCAGACCGGGGACAGATTATCTCCAATATCTTCGGCTTACCGGTAGCAATGTCCATCCCTGGCAATCCGTCAAAAAGTCTTTTACCGCATTTCTTGCACCGTATCCTTATTTCTTTTATTTTAATTCACCTGCCTTAATTAGTCAATTATCCTATTATTTTTATCAAATCTTCTAGTTCCCGAATCAAATAATATTCCCCACCATAATCATTTATATCTTTTTGGAACTGCTTTTGCGGATCGCTATGTTTCCAACCCACCGGCTTTTTTATTTCCAGAAATAGCA